>Ga0247721_100001_pt1 | contig 228179 bp, 319 predicted proteins | sample MSEWel2017_08_16_FD_189089 | JGI IMG/M metagenome (GOLD analysis project Ga0247721, IMG submission 189089) | Subsurface sediment microbial communities from gas well in West Virginia, United States - MSEEL Well Study Marcellus 3H_2017_08_16 | ecosystem: Environmental > Terrestrial > Deep...
TTTTTGGGATTTGGACAAAGACTATCCTAATCCCAATTATAAGGAGTTTTTCTAATTTAAGCAAGTATTTTCGCTAAAAATCGAACTTGACTTTTCTTAAATATTTTTATGCAATGCTAGTGATAATATACATACTATATATAACAACTCCTACCACATTTGGAATTATTTTCCTTTTCAATTCTGCTGTAAAACCAATACAAATACCTGCTCCTTTGTGAACATCGGGCATTATTGCTATATTTGAGTCTTCAAAAGCAGGATTGTTGCAAACATTGTAAACCTGTTTTAAAGCTCCTTCTTCAATATTATCTGTAAAAATAGTAGCACTTGTATATTCTCCTTCAATTTTAAACATATAATCTCTCCTCTTTGTCTTATTTTTGTTAATATGTTGTAATTATAACATAAATTAACAATAAGAAAAAGACCACCAGTTAAGGTGATCTTATAAAAAACTATAATTCTTCTATTATAGACCAAAGTTCTTTGATTATTTCTTTATTGTTTTTTAATTCTGATTTGAACTCTTTAAATTCTTTAATGATTTGATTTTTATCTCCATCATAAAAAACTTCTGTTTTTAAAAAGTGCATTAAAATTAGAGCTTCTAAAAACTGAATCTCTCCAGTATTAAAAAGATTGATTTCCCTGGCTTTTTTTATAATTTCTTTAGCTGCATTTATAACTTTTTTTCCGTTATTATTAAGTTCTTTATTTATAAAGGGATCTTCTGCTTCGTATTCACCTAAATCATGTTCAATTTGATAGATAAAATACATTAAATGTGGAGAAGCAGGTTTTCCATATCCTATTTTATACCTAAAGCCAAAATCAACCCCCAACATTCTTAGTAAATATACTTTTCTTTGAATATCTCTTTCTTTTAACTCTTTACTAAAGTCAATTCCTAATTCTTTTAACATTAAATGTAGTGCGATTGAAGTTGATTGCATATTGTCTCCTCTCTTATTACCAGTCTAAAGCTTCTTCTTTAATTGGTATTCGATAAAATCCAGCATTACCCCATGTTATAGTCCTACCATCAAACAGTTCAACCTCATATTCTTTCCAAGACTCTCCATTTCTAATATCAATAATTTTTCCAATAGAATTTATTGATGAATATGGGTTAGTGTGTTCAACAACCAAATCTCCAACTTTAGGTTTTATAATTCGTCTCAACCTTTCTTCTTGAGATTCAAAACTAAACCCATAACATTTAACTAAATTTCTAACAAGATTAACATATTTCATTACAAACTCATTATCATTACGATAATGAACAATATCATCTGCTGCTTTAATTAATGGGTTGTAGTCAGGATCATCTTTAGCTATTTTATTTGCATGTGCAGAGGTATATCTTTTTTCTCCTCCACCTAAACCAAAAACAGAAAAATGCTGTATCTCATTATCATTGCAAATATCTTCTATTTTATTTAAAAGAGGTTTTATTTCTTGATCAAAAATCTTTTCTTTTTCAGTAGTCCAAGTTTCCTCAACGACTTCTGTTTCTTCTTTTTCTTCTAATTTTACTCCAGCTTTTTTTAAAACTTCCATAAATTCTTCATCTGGCATATTATCCAGTTTTTCCATAACATCATCTCTATATTTTAATATATCCATTACTATAACACCTCAATTTCTTTTAAATCTAAGTGCAAATGTTCTTCTCTTTCTTCTCCATAAGCATACTGCATCTCTTCTAAAACAGTAAACATTAATTTTTTTAAAGGTTTTTCATTTTTCTCTTCTTTTTCAAATTCAAAAATGTATTGTTTTTCAATGTTTGATACTTTATATTTTTTCTTCATTTCTTCAATTTTTTCTTCAAACAATTCTAAAGCAGTTTCTTTTTCCTTTCGATATTCTCTATCTATTGAATAGTTTGGATGATAAATTTCTACTAGATAGAATTTATCTTTTTGCTTATTTGGTTGGTTTTCTTTCTCTTTTTCAAGTTTTTCTAAATAGCTTAAAGCCTGTTTTTTTACTTCTTTACTTCCGTGATTTTCGGCTGTTAAACAAATTGATTTTTGCTCTTTAATTACTTCATCTAAATTCATTTTAACTCCTCCTATAATTTTAAATAATTTGGTATCTGTTCACTTATATTTGCTGAAATATCTTCAAAATTACCACCATTTAACTCAAATTGCTTTCCATTCGATAGAAACACCTTAAAATTTGTATTGTTTTCTTCATAATGTAGTTCACTCTGCCAAAGATTGCTTATTTCTTCATTCATGTTAATATAACTATTGATTGTGCCTATTATATTTTTGTATGCAAATTGTTCAAGTTCTGGTAATTTAGTAATTGCTTCGGGAACTCTAATCATTTTAACTCCTCCTATTATATTAAATTCTCTAACTCTGCCAATTTTGCTTGAAGTTTTTCATTAGTTTGATAAACACCTGCTAAAAAATCACCATTGTTGATTTCTTCAGAAATTAATCTTTCCTTATTTCTATCAACTGCACTACTACATGATTCAACAGTTTCTCTTAAATCTTGATATTTTCTTTCTGTTTCTATATAATCTTCAAGTCTTTTTTTTATTTCATCAAATCTAATTTGATAAACAGGAAAAATTTCTTCTGGGACATGATATTCCATATCGTGATTAATTTTTTCTAAAATTTGCATTGTTGTTCTCTTTTTTATATCTCTTTCAACTTTTAATTGTCCTAATTTGTTAATTTTTATTGATATTATTTTAATTAATTCCTGATCTTCGATTTGATTAGCTTCTCTGAGCATACTTCTAAGTTTTTCTATTTTTTCTTCATAGTTAACTGTTTTATCAAGTTTTTCTGTTTCCGACTTCTTTTCAGCTTTTATCAATTCATGAGAACCACAAACAAGACATTGACCATTAATTTCGCTTTCTCTCCAAAAATTATTACATTCTTTGCATACATAGACCATTTTTATCACTCCTATTGTTTTATTTGTTTAATGCTTTTACTCTTTTATCAAGATTTCCAGCAATAACATAAATATTAGTTAAAACCTGGCTTGTAGAGATTTCTTCTATAGTTAGTTCTCTTTTGTTTTTAACAATTCTATTGTAGGAAGTTTTTATTGTTTTAATGAGGTTTTTAAATTCTCTTTGCATTTCCTCATATTCTCTTCCCATTTCTACACAATTTTCAAGTCTTTTTTTGATTTCATTAAATCTGATTTGATAAACAGGGAAAATTTCTTCTGGGACATGATATGCCATATCGTGATTGATTTTTTCTAAAATCTGCATTGTTGTTTTATTTTTTAAATCTCTCTTAACCTTTAATTGACCTAATTTATTAATCTTTTTTGATAATATTTTAATTAATTCTTGATCCTCTATTTCTTTAGCTTCTCTAAGCATACCCCTAAGTTTTTCTACTGTTTTTTTATAATCTTTTTCTATTACTATTAATTCAAAAGATCCACAATCATGACATTTGCCATCAATTTGATTGTCTTCCCATATACTGTTACATTCTCTACATAAATATTTCATTTTCAACTCCTCCTATTGTTTAAAATCCTTGTTTAGCTGCACTTTTTAATATTTCTTCTTTTACAGAGCAATCTGGATGCCAGGATTCAATTCCTTTTGCCATATCAATCATATACCAGTTTCCATTAATATCACGAGCAAAATCAACACTCCAGTATCCGTCAAAAACTTCAGCTATTTTTTGAGCTTCTTTTTTAACTATATCAGCTTCAGATAAAGCTTCTTTTTTAGTTTCAGCCAATAAATCTTTCCAATTGTCAGGTAAATATCCATCTGTTTCTTCTTTTTCTTCCTCAATTCCATTTTCAGCTAATAAATCAAGCATAGCCTGATCTCTTTTAGTAGTATGATAGTCTTCAATAGCTTTTTCAGGCCAGTAAAAATGAGAACATATAACTTCTCCATTTTTAATAAAAAATCTTAGTTCTTTTGCTATTGGAGTACCTTTAAATGCTTTAAATTTGTAGTCTAAATCAAGCCACTCTCTTACAGCAAGGTTTTTGTATGGTAATCCTAAAAAACCTGCCATTTCGTTAAAATAAAGAACCTCGTTAATATGTCTAACTACTTCCATTTGTGTACTTATCTTAGAGGAATTTTCCATATTGTGTTTATTTGAAGCTTGATCTGTTCTGACAAACACGGGAAAACTACCTACTTTTTCTATTGCATTTAAAACTTCTTTTGTTTTAAAAGTTGCTCTCAATTCATGATTTTCTCCTGTGGGATATAATTCTACAAATTCTGTTTTAGGGACTAATACTTTATCTTTAATCTTAGGAAACCAAAAATTCATTGAATTTTGATTAATTTTTTCTGTCATTGTTATTTCCACTCCTTTTTTAATGGGTTAATTAATAAAATAGAACTCCAGCTACTTAAAACAACAAAAACTAAATTTACTATTAAAAAATAATCTCTATATTCTTTAGTTTTAATAAAAGAAATTTCATCTAATAATTTTTCTAATAGTTTTTCATTAAATGAAATATACAAAATAATTATAGTTGAAAAAATTAAACCCAATAAATAAATTTTTAAAAAAATATCTTTCAAGATTTATCCTTCCTTTCTAATATTAAATAAATGTCGGTGTTATCTATTATATTCTTATAATACCATTTTTTAACTATAAAAGCAAAAAAGAACCCTAATTAAAGGGTTCTTAAATAAATATATTAGTCTTTGTAGATTTCAGAAGCTAACTTTGTTACAATGCCTTCTTCAAAGGTTAACTCATCCACTTCTACAACATCCATCCACTCTGGATTTCTGCCAGGGGTTTTAGGATGATTTTTAGTTTTATATGTTCTAGAATGATTATGTTTATTTTCAATAAGAGGTTCAACAAATCCATCAGCTTTTACTCCTGCACAACCATTTTCTAAGAGAGCTTCTTTACGAAATCCTAGAAAATGTGGCTTATTTGAATATTCTTCAAGTTGATTGATTGCTTTAGCAGTAAATTGCATAATATATTCCTCCTTAAATTTTAAAAACCTATTTATCTTAAATTCTCAATATATTCTTATAATAACATAAATTTACATTTAATTAAAGAGTTTTAATTAAAAAAGAGACTACCAATTAAGGCAGTCTCTAAATTTTCTTATATTAAAATTCTGGTATTTCAAAATCTTCTTCATTTACCCCAAAGAGAGATTTTCCATATTTAAAGCCTTTAACTTTATCAAGTGTGAGATCATTTTCTAAATCAGGTTTGTAATGGTAATTGTCTCTAATTAAATATTCATTTTTTTCTTCATCATACTTCAATAAATAATTAATATCTGGCTCTCTATTTAATTTATGCTCTGTTCCGTCATTTAAAACTAACCTTATTGATTTTTTATCTTCAAACCAGTCCATCAATTCTTTTATTTTGTGAACAACCTTTGGTGCAACTCCTTTTTGATAGGCTTCAGCAACAAGGTAGTTTTTTTGTTTATTACCTACAAATGAGGAAATTAAATCTTTAGTTTTTCCAGTTATGGCATCTTTAATATTTAGAATAACATCTTTATTTAAATCATATTCAATCATAGAAGAATCTCCACTAAGAGTGAACTTAAAAACTTCATTATTAAAGATTTCTTCCATATATCCTCGATCATAACTAGCACTAAGTCTATGATCAAGCTGGGTTTCAAGATTCCATCTGCCTGGTTGAGACCAATTATAAAATTCATAATTGTTTAAGTTGTCATTAAGTTTATCTTTTAATTTTTTGTGTATATAGTTTAATACATTTTTTAAAATCAATTCATTTGCTGAAACAAGATTTATATTTTTAATTTTCGTTTCCTCTTCTAAATCTTTTTTCAACCAGTCTAAGAAATTATTAAAAACATAAATGGTTTTTTTATCTGATTTTTTATAATACCCCAAAATATCCATTGTTGGATATGAACCAGATGATTTAAAATCTGGATTCCTCAAAATAAATACTAAATTATCTGTTCCTAATCCATAAGTGGTTTTTAATACTGTCATGGTATCACTTCTCCTTTTGTTTTTAATGTTTTATTTTACTTCTGGTGTTTTAAAATCTTCTTCATTGATTGGGTAAAAGTCGCTATTATATTTAAACCCTTTAACTTCTGAAAGATCATAATCTCTTCCTAATTTATGATTAAAACCAAAAGTATCATGAATAAAATATTTTTTATCAAAATTACTATAATCAAATAATGCATGAAATCTAGGTTCATGACCACGATTGCTTTTATATTTATACTTTTCTCCATTTTCTAAGATTAACCAAACTGATTTTTTACCTTTAAACCATTCATTTAATGCAGAAATATTATATACAACTTGAGGTGCTGTATTTTGTATAAATTGTTTAGCAATTAGTATTTTTTCATAATCCCATTCACGAATAACTATATCTAAAAGGGGAAGTTCTTCTTCATTTTTATAATAAACCTCTTTTATATCGAAATTTGATAAGTCAAAATCTAAGAAATAATTGTCATGATCTCTTAGTCTAATGTTAATAACTTCTTTTGAAAGTAGTTCTTCAATGTCATAATATTTTATAATGTTCGGCAATAAGTCTTTAGTTTGCTGTCCTAATTTCCATTCTTGAGGATTGCTCCAGTCATAGACTGAATAATCGGTTAAATTTTGCTCTAATTTTCTTTCTAATAACTGTAAGATATGATTTTTTAATAAATGATGTATTTTTTTATAAGTCTCAATCAATTTAATTCCTTTTCTTTCAGCTTCTTTTTCTATTTTTTCTACCTCATATCCTAAATAATTTAAATGATAAACCGTTTTGGGATTATCTTTTTGATAAAAACCAAAAATTTTCATAGAACAATCTGTTCCAGATCTTCTTTTGGGACTCCTAAGAATTACCTTTAAATTGTCAGTTTCCAACTCGTGTGTGTTTTTTAATAGTGTCATAATATTTTATCTCTCCTTTTAATTTCCTTTTTGTCTTATATTTTTAAATATATTCTTATTATAACATAAATTAACATTAAATTAAATAGAAAAAGAGACTACCCGTTAAGGTAATCTCTATAATTTAAAACTTCTTTTATTTTTTTCTTATTTCTACTTTAAAATCTTCAATATCTGATTCTTCAATTTGCCAGGGAGCTTCTCTTAAGAAATCCTGTAAATCTTCTTCAAGCATAGCTAACATTGTTGATTCATTGGGTCTTTTATTATCTTCTAGAGTAGTTTTTAGTTTAATTTTAAGTGTACCTTCCATCTCATATTCAATGATTTTATTATCCATAATATCGTCATACTGATCCAACATTGTTAAAAGATAATTAACATTATAGTATTCAAATGGATTAACCTCTTTTCTGCCAGTTTCGTCTTGATAGGGGTTATAAATAATCTGACCACCATCTGTTACAAAATAACAAATTTCTGTGTCAGCAATAATATCAAATTTTCGCAATTTTTCTTTTTCTCTCTCATTGTGTTCAACAATTTCTGGTAATCTTTTTTTCAGTCTTTCTATTTTAATTTCTCTTGTATCCATTTTTAATATCCTCCTTTATGCTCCTATTGATTTTTGCATAGCTTTTGAGTGTAGTTTTGTAATATCTCCTTTAGAATAATGTTCGTCAAACCAGTCCCAAATATGATATTTATTTGTCTCAATATCCCATTCATAAAAAGGTTTTAAAATAACTTCTTCATTGTTAATTGGAATATTTCCTAACTCCTGCCACATTTTAATTAATGTTTCATCTGTTGGGTTTTTAGGAAGTTTAGGGGTTTTAATCTTATCTTGAATAGAATTAAAATAATCTTCAAATTCAAGATGAACTCTGCTATAAACTTCTTCCCATTCCATAAGATTGCCAATAGACTTATTGTCGATATAGAAGTCAGCAACAATTTTTTGAGAGGTTTCAAAAGGTAATCCATCAACATTTTCATTGATTTTGTTGTAAGGAATACCCCACTTATCAAGAAATGTTATCATATCCCCTTGCACTGCTTCTGCTCTACAAGTCCAAATAATAATATAGCAGCCTTCATAGTAAAGCTGGTTTAATACCTTAATTGCATATTCTCTCGGGTGAGAATTTGGTTTAAAATCAGCAAAGCTAGCCTGTTCTGTAATTGTCCCGTCAAAATCAACTGCTAGTATAGGGGGTCTCAATTTACTTTCAAAATTGATTGTCATTGTTGTATCTCTCCTTTTATGTTTTTTTAGTCTAATTCAATATCATTATTCCAAGCATAACCTGAAATAACTTGATAATTATATTCTTTTAGTGCTATTTGAAGCATACGATCAAGTTTAAAAAAATAATTTTCTGTGTCTGAATCTTCAAGTTCATATTTCATGGCTTCATTTAAATCAACTAATAATTCATTGTTTAATAAATTCCATTTTTTAGCTTTTTTATTTTCTAGTGATTCTATGAATTTTTCACTCCATTTTTGACAAAATTCTTTGTAATTTTCTAATTTTCCATTTTTAATTTCTTTTTTCATATCATTAATCATTTCTTCTTCAAAGCCAAAATTATAGCTTTGCATCATTTTAGTCATTTTAATCTCTCCTTTATTTTCCTTTAATGTCTTATATTTATTATATTAACTTTATTATACTATATAATTAAAATTAATTAAAGAAAAACCTACTCAATTAAGAGCAGGCTAATTTAAAACTAATTTAATTTTTCAGGTTTTATTTCTATTTTTTCTATTGTTTTTTTGTCTCCATCAGAAGATTGTATTCTAAAAGGACCATTGTGTTTCAAAAAATTATCTTTTTGATCGGAGCTTGTTTGTCTAATCATTATCACCTTCTTTAAAAGTAATCTTTGAAAGATATATTACTACTGATATCCAGCTTTTTAGAACCATTCTAACAATACCATACAGCACAACAATAGATATACCAGGTCTCTCTTTAATTGGGTTTAAAATATCTATCATACCATTTAAAAACTTTTTATCAGTTGCTATTCTGATTACAAAAATGATTAGAGCAGTAATACAGCCGATATAATAGAATTTAAAAGCTAACATTAATAATTCTTTATAATACTGTGGCATAAGATCAACTTCTTTCTTGCTTTAATAATTCTTTTGGATTGAAACTTTCTTTAACTTTTTCAATTATTTGGTTAAGGGTTTGAGCTAGTTTTTCTTTTCTTGTTGAAATTGAGTTATTTATATCATTAAAACTTTCTTCAAAATACATATAAGAGTAGTTGGCATCTATTAATAAAGAAAACATATTTTCTTTTTTCTCTCTAATTTCTGCATTTTCAAGATGTTCTAAACCTACTAAATATTTTGCTTTATTTAAATACTCTGGGTCAGGGTCTAATGGCAACATATGAATTTCTGACCAACAATTTGTAAAGTCTTCATCTTCAAACCTAAAGACATATGCTAATTGATAATTCAAACCTTCTTTTTCATTTTCTATTACTTTATCATATAACCAAACTTCCAAATCGTCTGCTTGGTTTATTAAAGTTAAATCTTTTTTTAATGTTTTGTCTAATAATTGTTTAGGATCAAAGTGATTACTTACTTCTTCTACAATAATTGGTTTTCTAGCAACCCTAAATTCTGCCTGACACTTACTACATTTCCAAATTTCATCTACTGGTTCTCTATACCCTAGGCTTGACTCATGAGTATCTCTTTTATATTCTAAGTCTCTGCCACATTTAGGACAACCTTCTAGTGTATTTTTTCCTTTAATATTCATATTTATCTCTCCTTTTATAGTTTTTTTTACTCTATTTCTTCAGTAATTACTTCAACAGTTTCGCTTTTAAATTTTGATTTACAATCTTCATTGGTGCATTTCCAAAAATTATAATTTGGTTCACCATATCCATAATCGGGAGAACCTGTATATTCTAGTTCGCTTCCACATACAGGACAACCATCTTCGATATAATTATTATTCATTTTTTTCACTCCTGTTTTATTTAATTTTTTAAAATAATGTTTCTTGAACAAATTTAACTTTATTTACTCCAACTTCTTTTACTTTTATATCTAATTCTTCTTCTAACCATTCAGCAACTAATTTTCTATGACAAAAATCTTCTGATTTTTCATAACACAAAAGAACTTTATTGTTTAATTCTTTAGCTATTTTAAAGGGATCTAACTTATTTAAAACTTCTTTTGAATATACTTTTCTATATTCTTCCTCTTCAACCAATCCAGATTTGTAGTCATATAATAATTTTTTAGGAGGAGCTAATTTTTTATATTTTTCTCCTTTAAACCAATTAGGTGTTGAAAACGCTATTGATACAGCATTATCTTCTTTGTAATTGGCAAAATAGCTTGTTTTAATTTCTATATTTATATCTTCAAGTTTGTTTTCTTTTTCCTTATCTTTTTCAGGTAAATTATTATAGTCTTTAAATAGCCAGGGTTCTTTTTCTTTCAACCATTGTCTATCCTCATCATCTGCATAAGGACAAACCTCATCTGAACAAAAATCTTCCGTGCAAAAAAGCAACTCCTGACATTCCTCAAAATCATAATAACCATTAGGGCAAGTTTTTCCTTTCATAATCATTCTCCTTTGCAATTAATTATTATAAATATTGATTAATCCACTATTTCTCCTCTTTGAATATATGAAGGAGTTGAATAAATATATCTATCTCTCCAATTTTTATAATCTTTCTGAATTTGTTCTTTACTTACAAAGCCTTCATATTCAACTTCTGTATTAGGACCACAACTTATTTCAAAGCGAACAATGGTTTTGTATGGTTTTATTGCATCGGGATCTTCTTTTTTTAATTTCTTTCTCGGTTTATGGTGTGAATGTGGACAGGTTTCATCTGAACAATATTGTTTTTTGCCAGAATAATGTTCAAATGGAGCTTCTTTTCTTAAACAGTCTTGAAAACTATTATATTCTTTTGGACATTCTTTTTTATTATTTCTCATTAATATCATCTCCTATATTGTATATTCAGTTAATAATTTGAGTGATTGTGAGGTTAAATTCGTTTTTAAAATAGCTCTTTCAATATCTATATTTCCAGAAAGTTTTCTGATTGGACAATAAGTTTCATTAACAAGTTTTTTATAATATTTTTCATCATCTTTACTAATATTTAGTTTTTTAGAAGAATTAAAACCTAATTGTTCAGGAATAACTCCAATTTCTACTGCTTCATTGATTTCTTTTACTACAATTTTAAAGGGACTGGTCATAGCCTGAAATAACTGATTATACAAATAAATGTTTTTATCAATTTGTTTAAATTTTGGATTGTTTTCTAGTGTATTCTTCATTTATATTCCTCCTAATTTTTCATGTAGATAAAATCCATGTCATCTTTCATAGGTAAAAGTTCAACCTCATTAAAATATTTATTAACTGTTGGTAAAACATGTTGTGGAGCATAAATAAGAGCCTGTTTAAAATCTCTTGCGAGAGCTTTAAACTGCTTATTCAGCGTTTTTTCCCCTTCAGATAGATAACAGTTCCAACCTAAACACAAAACGGAAACAGCTAAATCTTTATCTGTTGTGTGTAATTTACAGGGATATTCATTCTCAAAATAAGCATAGTGGTCATTATTCCAAAGCCACTCTTTTCCGTCAATTGAAGCTTCAATCCCCACATATTCAATATTTTTGTAGTTTTTTAAAAAAACTTCTGATTGATGTCCGTAAGCTGCTCCAATGTCATAAACAAAGGAAAAATCATTTTTATTGCAAAAATCAACAACAAATTCATAATGTTCTCTTCCTCCAGCTCCTAAAAAGTGTAAAATAGCATCGTCTTCTTTTAAGTATTCTGTTTTGTTTGTTTCTTTATATTTTTTTATACATTCTTTTCTACGATCTAATAATCTTTGATATTTTTTTGGCATATTTTAAACTCCTTTTTGTCAATTTTTTGTAAAATTGTCATTTATATTATTGATAAATTAATTATAGCATAAAATGGAAATAAAAAAAAGACTATCCATAAGGATAGCCTTTAATTTTAAATTTATTTTATTTTAATATTCTTCTTAGTATAATGATTAATTTTTCCTTTCATTAAGTCTTGTACTGGAATAACCTTATAATAATCATATTCTTCATTGTTTTTGATTTTATTTTCCAACACATCATTTAATCTTTTTTGAGAAAGCCTATAATAAAGATCAAATGGGTTAATGCCTGTATCTGTTAAAGGGTTTCTGTCATAAAAATTAATACCATAATTCTTTTCTTTAAAGATTAAAACAACTTGAAGATCTAACTCTTTCATTTCTTTAACTTTAAAATCTTTTCTTATTCCCTGTTCAATTTCATATAGGGCAAACAAATCTTCTTTCATTAACTGTCTTGCATCAAAGATATTTTGTCTATCCTCTAGTGCATTATAAACCTCTTCAGCAGTTTCTATATATTTTTCTTTTGCTTCTTTAGATTCAAATCTTTCAACATCTGGACCTCCCCAATCACCATCTGAAAGAAAGCCAACTTTTTTAAGTTTTTTGCCAGGTTCTTTCAAATACAAATCAGCCTGTTGTAAAGGTTCTCCTTCGTGTCCTCTAAAATCTGTCATATTCCTCAAATGATATCCTTTAATTGTGAAATTCATATTATTTCCTCCTAGTTTTATTTTTTTAATTGTACTGTTTTAAATAATTAATAGCCATAACTGGTAAGGGTTCCTCAGTAATAGTAAAATAAGCTTTTCTAAGATTTTCTCTTCTTCGATTGACGAAATCATCTTTCTTTAACATATTTTCTTTATAAAATGTGAAGTATTCACCGTTTTTAATTAATTGGATTTGATCATCTCTTGACATATAAAACGGAATAATCGAAATTTCTGCATGTCCATTTTGATAGTCAAATTCTTCCTCAAGGTACATTTGAAAAATAACCTTATAATCTAAATTATTATGAGAAAATATGGTTTTTGTCATATAAACTTTAACTTCTTTGGTGTCAATAACCTTATCATAGTTATTTTTATAAATACCTCTATTATCACATAAAAGATTAAGAGGATCATTTGAAACAGGTTGAAGTTTTTCCTTTATAGAATTGTTTTCTTTAAAGGTTAGTTTTGTGTTTTTTAATGTATATCTTAAATCATGTATATCCATTGGAAAATCACTCATTGAAAATGCTCTCTGTAATTGTTTAAATTGGTTTTCATTTCTATCCTCTAATTTTACAATTTTTCTTGCAAGTTCAATTAAGGACTCTTCAACATTCTCTATGGCATCAATGACTTCTTTTTTTTTCTTTATTTTCTTCCATTTCGTAAATATAAAAACCTTCCATACCGTCATTATTGTGGTCTAAGTCATGATTGTAAGCCATAGTAATAGTTGGTTTAGTTAAAATCAACCAGCCATAATCTTCAACTTCTGGTAGAAATTCATTGACAAACCTGCTGAAAATATAATAGGGATCATTTTCTAGTTTATATTTTGCAGTAACCTCTTTGAAGAAATCAACAAGTTCTTCTAAATCTGGATCAATACTAACTTCTTGCTTATAAATATCTGCTTTCATATTGTCCTCCTTTTTATTATAATAGCCTATTTCTTCTCCTATGATTTTATCTAAAAGCTTTGCAATATAATCACGATTTTTATATGCTATTGCTGGAGTAAGAATATCTCCAAACTTAATAGCATAAACCATTATTCCATCCAGTAAATCAAGTTCATCGTCTCTAGTGTTAATATAATCTAAGCTATGATATATATGATAATACAAACCATTCCTTATATCCTCAGCATCCTTTATTTTAGGAGGAATATTCTTTAAAGGGGAATTGTCAATCTTTGAGTAATCAATTAACTCCTTTAACTCTTCTCTAGTTTTGGTTTTAAGTCTCATCGTATCTCTCCTTTTATAAATTATTTTATATTTTAGGATCTAAAATTAACTCAATAATCTCGTCAATATCTTCTGGTAAAATTTCAGTAGCATTATTCATTCCATTCATTTCTGCAATAGTTCCTTTTTCATGTTGTGTTTCGGCTTTTTCATTAGTATAATAATTAAAACTTACATTATCTAAGTCGTTTGGGAAAATACATATTGAGTAATTTTCATCAGGATAATCTAATAGGTTATCTATATATTATTTTTTTTCAGCGAATACTAAAACAACCGAACTTCTTAATCCTGAAGGACCCAAGCATCTACTATAATTAAATTTATCAACTTTATCTACAATCTTTTTCATTAGTGGTTTAACTAAATCATCAAACCAGTAAGGGTTTTCCAATTGATGTAGTTCCTTTTCTAATTTTTCTATCTCTTTTTTAATTTCATCATCTCTTTTTTGAAAGTATTCTCTTTTTTTAATAAAATCTTTCTTTAATTCTTTCATAAATTACCTCTCCTTTTTGTTTAATATTAATAAAAATGTCAGATATTGTTTTAATATACATTTATTATAACACAAATATTAATAAAAATAAAAAGAAACCACTCGTTTAAGAGTGATTTCTTTAAAACTGATTTTTTAATTATTTTCTGCTTTTAGCACTTCTTTAATCATTAGCTTAGATGCTAGATCAGAAATTAAATCTGCAACATCAATATAGTTTCCTATTCGATATTTAGAATTATTTAAATCATGTAGTCCTCTATCAGACAAAGTAGGAACAATATCATAACAATAATCAGAAACAAAGCTTGAAAGTCTATCTGCAATAAATGCTTCTTTATTTTCATATTCTACTGTTTTTAACTCTTCAAGAACTAATTCAACTTCTTTATTAATTTTAGCTTTCATATCCATAATTATCTCTCCTTTTTAATTTCTAGTATGAATATTGGTAAATCCGTAACTGGAACACCAGTCAGAAAAACGATTAATTAAATCACAGGCTTGTCTTCCATCTTTCAAATATTTATAAACATCATATTTATCTCTTAAGTCTCGAACTTCTTTTTGACCAAAATTCTCATAAATTCCTTTTTCTTCAGCTATTCTAATGAGTTTTTCTTTCTTTTTTGCAATTGCTGCTGGTAAATATCTAACTTCTGGCATAATATCTCTCCTTTAATTTTGATTTTAATTAGATTTGTCTTAAAAATCCTCCTTTTTGTAAATATTTTATTAAAATGTCATATTTTTATAATTATATATTAATTATACCATATATAGTTTTTTAGACAAAAAAAGAACAGGGGATTAACCCTGTCTTTTCTTAGCTATATGCTGGCAACGAAGTTGATGTAATCGCTGTCCTATTTGTGGACCCTTAAACTTATCCATGTCAACCAAGTCCCCTGTAATAGTCTTAAACATTGATTGATATAAATCTAAAAAGTCCTGATAGTCTTTTGAGCCACCACTACCACGAGAATTGTCAGCTTTTATACAATCAATAAAATCTTTTGCAGATAATGGGGATTGTTTAATATCTACAAATAATTTAACAATTGTGCCTGGCTTTAATTTATCCCAATCCTTCATTTTCATATGATTGCGAATAACCAGTTGAGCTGATCGAATCCATTTGTTAGGAAACTTATTTTTAGAAGCAATGCTATCTAAAACATTAAGTCCTAATTTAGCATGACCATAATGATGTGGCCAATGTTTTTGAGTGTTGAGTTTGCCAATATCGTGCATAAGCATAGCAAATCTAACATTTTGCTTATCATTTAGCTTTTTTATATTTTTTAAAGTTAAAATAGTATGATCAAGACTATTGTCGTGAACATGATACTCTTCCATTTCTGGAACAGAAGCTAATTTGTCCAATTCTGGAAAATGAGCTTTTAAAATCCTTAATTTTTGAAGATATTTAATAAATAAATCAGGATTTTTGTCAGATAATCCTTTTCTTAGTTCATCAAATATTCTGTCTTCTGAAAGGGTGTTAAACTCTATTGTCATAGTCATAGCTCGACAGACTAAAACAAGATTTTCGTCAATGTTGAAACCATATCGTGCAGCAAAACGAGCAACACGATAAACTCTTAAAGGATCTTCAACAAATTTCTCCGAAGTGTTTGTAATAAACCCTTTTTTAAGATGTTTTTGTCCCTTAAAAGGATCAACTATTTTACCATTTAAAATATCTTTTGCTATGGCATTAATAGTTAAATCTCTTCTCCTTAAATCTTCTTTTAAAGAGACTTTGTGGGTATTGACAAGAAAACCAGTATGCCCTTTACCATCTTTCTTCTCTGTTCTGGCAAGAGCAACCTCATTTCCATTAATTAGAAAAACACCGAAATCTTTCCCAACATACTGAGCTTTTGGGAAAAGGTTTAAAACTTCTTTTGAATCTAAACCAGTAAGACAATAATCTTTATCTTTTGGTTCAAATCCTAAAAGAGAATCTCGAACAGCACCTCCAACTAGATATAAACGACCACCAGCATTAGCAATTTTTTGAGCTACTTTTTTCATTTTTTATCTCTCCTTTTGTATATTATATTCTCTTAGTTATTTCCAAACGAGCTATATTAGAAGCAATTTCATTAATACTTTTTTTATTGTTTTTTAATTCTTCAATTGAATATTTTGGATGGTAAAACATTTCGTTAATACAAGGTAATAACTCGTAAACTTCAAAATATAAATCATTTACCTTTTTATTATATTTTTTTCTCTGATTTTCAATTTTTCTTTTAATTATAATCTCATATTCTTTTTTATCTATTTCTCTAATGTTCCACTCTTTTTTTAAAATCGCAATTAATGCATCATCATTATTTTTTTCTAATTTAAATTTTCTGTTTTGAATTGGGTTTAATAATGTATAGATTATAGCTTCTTTTGTTTCTTCTTTTACAACATCAGTTTGAGATTGGCTGTGATAAATAAGTAAAAATCTTTCAAATGAATCTGGATTAAAATAATAAGTTTCTGCTTCTTTTTCATTTTCTTTTTTTAATACTTGAAAAACTCCTAATTGAGATATTTCAATATAAGTTTTTTGTAATTTTTTTGTCATTTTTTATTCTCCTTTTTGTAAAATATTAATTTTAATGTCTAAAATTGTTAATTATGTTTTTATTATATCATATTTTAGATATAAAAAAAGACCACCTTAAATAAGGTGATCTTTAATATTTATTTATTTTAATTAATTAAACTTCAAAGTTATCGTAACCATTCCCTACATATTTATCTTCACTCCAGGAGCTAGAATCATACATAATTTTATATTTAGCCCCTTCTTCTAAATCAAACACATTATTCCAAGTTCCGTCTCCTTCATAATTTAAAGGATAAGATTTATCTTCTGGATTCCAATCATTCATATCTCCTACTAAATGAGCTTCTTCTCGCACAAATACATCGTGCTTTTCGGGCTCAAATTCAATAACCACAGTTTTTTCTTCCAATTGTGGTGTTTTCTCTTCCAATTTATTTTCTTTTTCCCAAACAGTTTTTTCAACCTGTTGTTCTTCATTATCTTTTTTTAATAATTCTTCTTCAATTTCTTCAATAACCTCTTCTACATCAGTTTCTACAAAAAATTCTTTTCCCATTAGAGTAATTGTTTTTTTACCAACACCTTTAATATTGGAAAGATCCTCAAATGACACATATCCTTTTTCTTCTCTATACTCTACAATGTTTTGAGCAGTTTTTGCTCCGACACCTTTAATTTTTTGAAAATCTTTTTTTGTTGCTTTATTTAATGAAATCATTATTTGTTTTCCTCCTAATTTATTTATTATATGTATATTATAACACAAAAGGAAAATAATGTCAAAAATTTTGTTTTTAACATAAAAAAGACCACTCAATTAAAAGTGATCTTTAAATATTAAATATTTTCTAACCCTAAATCATTTAATTCTTCCTCTTTTTCTTTAGCCATCTCTTTAACTTTTCTATATCTATTTTGCATTACTTCATCAGTAAACATATAGCTTTCTTTTACATATTCAAATATTTTAGAAAATAGGGTAATAAACTCAACATCTAAGTGTGGAGGAGAAAATCCTGGAGATTTACAAAGAAAAATGTAATCTGGTATTTGATATTTAAATTTTTCATATTCTAAAGTTGGTGTAATTATTTTATTTAACTTTTCTTTATCAAAATCAGAATCTTTCCTGTGTATCCAGTCAATTTTCATTTTATAACCTCTGTTTTCTAAAAAATTAACCCAATTACCACAATTAACCTGTTTTTCTTCAACAATATTTTCATTTCCATAACTATCATAATGGTCATCAATATTAATAATGTTTAAATCCTCTTTTAAATCAACTTTATCCATTATTAAGCCTGCTATATCTTGATGTCCCAAAGCTACATGTAGTTCGGTATTTTTTAACTGTGGTTTAACTTTTTTTAACCAGTCTGTTAAAATATTTATTTTGTCTTTTTCTATATATACTTTTTCCATTTTGTTTTTATTTTCAAAAACATATCTCTGAACCCAAATTAAATTCATTAATTTAGAAATATATTCTCCACCGTCTGGGAAATATAATACCTTGTCGCTTTTAGAAATATCAATAAAATAACCCCAATCTATACTTAAAATATTAGTTGTCATTGCTATCACTACTTAGGTTTTCTAGAATTATATCCATTTTATTTTTAGTTATAGGAAATGCTTTATCATTGGTTTTCCTAAATAGTTTTTCAATGGTTTTTAAATTATCTTTAATATAATTTATTATTTTAATTTTATCATTATAATTTAGAAAACGGCTCATATCAATCAAATTACCTGAAGTTTTTTTCATATAACTCTTAATCCCATTAATTTTTTCATTTTTAATTATAAAGTTATTTTTTAAAACGGGGATATAGCCACTTTCTTTAATGAAACCATTTTTCCTATCAGTAAATTGCAATGGTATTATAAATTCTTTAATTGATTTACTATTTATCAATCGTGGAGTTAAATTCGGAGGAAAACCTATAATTTCAATAGATTCATCATTAAATAGGTCGGGCTTACCTAAATCTAAAATAATATGGTCTTTTTCATCTAAAACATTTAAAAATGTTAATTGAAGCCTTAACGCTTCAATAATAATATCCTGACTATCTTCATGTTTTCTAAAACTTTGAGTTTTTTTGATTATAGAATCTATAATTTTCTCTTTAGAGATATTCATATCATTACAGGCATCTCTATACCAATGGATTATTGCTCTTTTGTCTAAATATTTTCCCTCTACTCCTGTAATTTTAGATACAACTGCTTTAATTCCACCCTGTTTTTCGTATTTATTCTTTGCTGCTAAAATAATATGTCTTGTAGTTTCCTTCATTTGTTTTCAGCTCCTTTTATATTAAGAAAGAGGAGAAATTAATCTCCTCTTAAATTATTATATTAAAGATTTAATTCTTTTAAAATCATTTTTTTGATTATTTCTTCTAAAACTTCACAATTTAATTGATATAAGTTTTCATATCTTTCAATTCCATCTTTAGAGGTTTTTAATTTTCTAATATCAAAATCTGCATTTTCAGATAAAATCTCATTAAATTTTGGTTTTATCTCATCTCTTAAATTAAAATCAATAAAAGGTTCAATATCTTCTTCTGTGTAATTACCTTTTTCAATTTGCTCTTTTAATTCTACAACAAATTCTTCCACTATTTCTTCGGTTTTATTTTTTTTCATAGGTTTCTCTCCTTAATGGTTTTTAATTACTTCGGTTGCTTTTTTTCTTGCTTCTTTAAAACTCGAAATCATAGAAGCAACAGTTTTTCCTTTAAAATCAACACGGAATTTATCTTTTTTCTCGTCTTCAGGAATAATGGAGTATTCTTCAATTTTAATAATTTTACAATCAATCATAGTCTTATCATCATATACTCTCCACTCACCATCTGTTTCTCGAATTTGTTTAATCATTAGATCAACTCCTATTTATTATATTTGTCATAATTATCTTCAACTAATTGGTTTAAAACCTCTTTTGTTTCTTCTTTTGAGAGTTCAGAAGAAATTTGTTTTAAAGAACCATCTTCATTAAAAATAAAATCGACTACCTGTACTTCTACTGGGTTTTCTATATTTACAGAAGTCATCAGTTTAAATTCTTTATATTTTTTAGATTTATTATTATTCCGAATAAACATAGAAACTACATTTTCTTTCATATTATATCTACTCCCCTTAATTATTCTATTATTGACCAATCCTCATTTAATAACTCTAAATATTTATCAGAATCATTACCACAATAAGAAACAAGAGAATACATATCATTTTTATTGGCATAATTTAGAACTAGTGGTCTGTCCATAAACATATTAAACTTTCCAGTATCACGAATTTCTTTCAATTGTTTAATTGCTCTTTTTTTAGTATCTTCCATCACTATTACCCCCTATTATTATCTATCAAGAAAATCATTAAATGCTTCATTAAACGCTTTTTTCATTCCTTTTAAGGTTGTTTCTTCAGGAATAAAATAATGTCCTTCAGTAAAACCACCAGATTGCTTATTATAAAGAAATGTAATAAATTCTTGTTTATATACTGAATATACTAATTTAACTGTAAGAAAATCTCTTTCTGGATCTCTTGAATATGGAGCTTCAAGAATTTCAATTTTACCATCCTCTTCTTTAGCAATATCTTCTTCAGAAAGACGAAACTTGTTTTCTGAAAAAATACCTACTAAAGAACATATTCCATCTTTTTTTCTTTTAATTTCAAACACTTCACCTGCATATGATTTGAAAAGACTTGTTCCGTTAATTATTGCTTGCATTATAAGTCCCTCCTATTAATAAATTCTTTTTCGACTTTAAATAACCTGCTTAACATTTCTGAATCTTTAACTGTTAAGTTTACAGAAGCAGGGATAACTATTCTATCATCTACTGAAATTTCAAATTGTTCTTTGTAGAAAGCAAATAAGATATAAGCATTTACTATTTCTACTACTTGTTTTTCATTATTGTAAATTGCTAAAACATAACCAGCATATCTTTCTTCATTTTTATCTTCAAAATGATTGAGTATAATATAATTTGTTTCCTCTGAAATAAACCATTCATCTAATAGTTTTTTGTGTTCTTTTAATATTTTTTTCAATTTTATCCTCTCCTCAAATATCTTTTTTTAAAAAAATGTCTAGAAAAAAATGTCTTATATTGAATATTATGTAATTATTATATCATAATGAAACCCATAAAACAAAAAACTGAAGAACACTTAAGTTCTCCAGTTGAATTTAAAATTAATTTATTTTTTTAAGTCTGTCAACAAATTTTTTATAACCTATTTTAGCCACAAGATCTTTAGGAACAAAATGAAAACTATTATTTTTGACTTCAAATTCTGAAACAATTCCGTCTGTTCCATATAGCCAAATATTGTTTGGTTGATTGTCTAAATCTAATTCTTTTAAAATAAAATCAATAAAATGTTTCCCTACTGCATTGGTTACTGTCATATTTTCTGGTAAACCCTTATCAAAAATGTGAAGAATGTCTGCATCTTGATCATAATGAACACTAAATTCACAAAATATTTTAAAGTTTTTTATTTTATAGATTAGGTTTTTCATTTCCCCATCTCCTTTTTTAATTTTCTTATTATTATTATGTCTGAATTTTAAAAGATAATCAAAGCTGTAAAAAATCTCCTGTTAATAAAATAATCATATAAGATGGACCTACATGAGAGCCTAAAGTGGCACTTACTTTGCTATCAAAAACCTTTATTTTTAAATTCTTATTATTTATTTTATCTAATAATTTGGATTTAACCTCATTTATTTCTTTAGATCGTTTCCCATGAGAAAATCCTAACCAACAATTTTGATTTTCTTTAATTTTTTTGTTTATTTGATTAATCATTTCTTTTTGAGTACGAGATGTCCCTCTTTTTTTAGATACTGGCTCTACTATACCTGTTTTGGTATTTAAAGACATTATTGGATTGATTTTAAACAAGGAACCAATAAGAGAGCTTGCTTTACCAATTCTACCCCCTTGCTCTAAATAAGTTAAATCACTAACTGTAAAATACAAATACAAATTGTTTTTAGCTTTTTTTACAGTTTCAACAATAGAATCTATTTTTTCTCCTTTTTCAATCATTTTTGCAATTAAAAGAGTTAACATTCCCAAACCAGAAGAAATACTTCCAGAATCTAAAACGGTAATCTTTCCATTGAATTTTTTAGCTGCAAGTCTTGCTGATTTATAAGTCCCACTCAATTCCTTAGATAAATGAATAGAAACTAAGTGATCGTAATTTTCAAGCATATTATTATAAGTTTTTTCAAATAAGCCAGGTGATGGCATAGAAGTGTTGGGATTTTCTTTACTTTTAAGCAACTTATTATAAAATTCTTCAGTTGAAAGTTCTTGACCATCTTTATAAGTTTCTTCTCCAAAGTGAATTGTGAGTGGTACAATCTCAATACTATATTTTTCTAAAATTTTACTATTCAGTTCACAAGTGCTATCTGTTACTATACCTATTTTCATTTAAAACTCCTTTCATTTTTTTGAATAAAAATGCTAGAGAATATTTAGTTCTCCAGCATTAGAATATTAATTAACCAATATAGCCATCAAAAGTAAACATAAAAGCTTTTACTTTTCTAACTTCTTTATTGTACGAAGTCATTTGCCTTAATTTATTTTTACTTTGATTAAATTCAATTTTTACTTGGTTTAAGATTTTCCCTTTTTCGTTAATGATAAAAATATCATCAAATACTTTATTTTTAGTAAAATATTTTTCTTTAGGAAAGTTTTTTAAGAACAATTCGTAATTAAATAAAAATTGCTCCTGCCCATTATAAAAATCTCCTTCTCTTTTACTATCAACATGATCAAAACCTACTTGCATAGCCATTTCTTCTGCAACTTTTTTATTTTTAACAAATTCAACCTTATCCAAAAAAGCATCTGGGTTATTTTCTACATATTCAAAAGAAAAACCTGCAATAACACCATATTTTTTAGAAGTTTTAGTCTCAGGATTTACCAATTCACCATCATATCTATTCCAGGCAAAAGTTCCTAATGGTAAAACCATTATTTGATTGGTATCTGGATAATTATTTCTGCGAATATCTTCAACCTTGTTTAAATCTTTTTTATAAATTCTTTTACTTGAATCAATTTTGTCGGTAACTATTAGTTTTTCTTGCATTAAGTGAGCAATATTTTCCTGACTATAAGTATTAATGAAATCAGGGTTCTCACTCCATCTACTCTTTGCATACCTTAAAGCACTATTTAAATCTTTTCCTGTAGCAACAATCTCTCCTACTATGTGTCCCATATTAAAAACCTCCTGTTATTTTTTTAAAAAAATGTCTTTTATTGTAAATTGTATTTTAATTATACCATAAAATTAATTTATATTAAAATCATTTAACTGTTTAACTACTCCATTCTTGATTGTTTTACTACAGTATAGTATAAGATAAATGGAATTTTTTTATAATCAAACTGAAAAAATATATGTATTTGTTTTTTTTGACATAATATGACATAATTGATATTATACTTTTGTTGGAAGGAGGTGGGAAAAGGTGTCGAGTAAAGCAAAAAGTCTTTTTTTGATAACATTAATGCTTTTAATGCTTTCAACTCAAGTAGTAAACGGCAATAGTCGAACTAATATAGAAGTTGGGGCAACAATAATCGAACCAGAGCAGGAATTATTTATTTCTAAACCAATTACCTTTAAAGCACAAAAAATAAAAAATACCATTGGCTCTAATAATAAAATTATTTCTGAAGCTGGGAAAATGACTATTAGTTCAAACTTGCCATGGCAGTTAAATGCCAACATTCCTGAATTGCAGGGAGTTGAAATTTATCTTAAAAGCAATTTAAATAAAAAATGGGTTAAGTTAAATTCGAGAAATCAGGTTGTTTTAACGCACCAAAGGCTTGATAAAGCAAATTTATCCTGGGATGTTAAAGTTGTTGCTGATAGCAATATAAAAATACAGCCATTTAAAATAAATTTTAATCTAGATTGGCAAAAAACAAATGTAATGTTAAAAAATTAAATAAAAATAGTCAAAACACAATATTAAAACAATATTGTGTTCTTTTTTTTGCTCGTTAAGATCTAAAAAAACAAATATTAAATTTTAATTTTAAAAACTTTTCTCTGAAATTTAAACTCAGAGCAGGAAGCTATCTTCCCGAAATTTAAGCAATTATGCTTTTTTTACACCGAAAAACTTTTTACACCGAAAAGTTAATCTATTCCAATATTACCACTTTGCTAATTAAATGTCAAATTTTATTTACAAAAAAACTGATTTTTTTTCGCCGAAAATTTTAGATAATACACGGAGATATATAATTATAATTAAATAAATTTTATATTATATTATATATTATTTATATATTATAAATTATAATATTTAAGTTCTTAAGATCTTAAGTTCTTAGTATTTATATAATATAAATTATAATTATTTAAGTAATTGGGTTTTGATTTTTAACTTATATACGGATTTTTATTACATAAATTTTTTAATTTATAAGATTTAAGAATTATAAATTATATAATTATATTAAACCATGATTTTATTTAAAAATTAATAATTTATATTATATAAATATTTTATATTATAATACAAAATTACTAGTCTATAATTATACATCTTTGTATTTATTTAATAAATTATAATTATTTATATATATAGATTTTTGCCTGTAAATTGAAGTTTATGGCAGAAAATAACAGCAAAAAGACTGTTAATCTCTTTTAATTGTTTCTCATAGTTCCATAAATGGAATATTTTTCTTGACAAACAAAAAGTTCGATGTTATTATTTTCATACACCGAAAAAAGTTAATTCTGTTTTTATTATTTTCAAAAATTAAAACCCACCAGCAAGTAATTGCCTGGTGGGGTAAAACTAAATATTTTTAATTGCTTCTTGAAAACAAAATTTAGCTAATTCTTTTCCAAATTTCTTAGGTTCTTTAATCCCCAAAAGAATTTCTTCCTGAGATTTAGGAAAATATTTTGATTTATATTCTTCAAAAGTTTTTATGCTTTCAGGTTTCTTCATTGAAAATCAACCCCTTTTTTGATTTAGAACTTTTATTTTGATATTTATCGCTTTTTAGGTTGTTTTTAAAACTTTTCCAGTCTTTTTGTTTAATATTTTCAGATACCGAAACAATCTCATATTTAGAAGCAAAAGATCTTAAATTTTCATATTGTTCTTTTGTTATCCTAGATTTACTATTTTTAAAAAAAGCATTAATATCCTCTCTGAAAAGAAGAATCGTTGTTTTATTGTTGTTTGATCGTTTATTCATTACTTTGTTTAGAAACAACTCGAAACCTTTTGGTTCTATATATTCTGCTCTTATATTTGTAATTATTAAAAAATCTTTTTCAAGTATTTCTTCAATTTTTTTACAATATTCTTCTGCTCTTTTTTTAACTTTTGAATTGTTTATGTTGTTTAAATTATATATAAAATTTTCATAAAGCGAAAAATCGTTGAAAAAATGAACAATTCCCACTTCTTCAAATAAAACCTGTTTTAAATATATTTTTTTGGTTAAAAGCTCAATAATCATTTTAAAACTATTGTTTTTAGTGTTATCCACTAAGAAAAACAATTCTTTTTGTAGCTTAGGTTCTAACTGATTAAGTTCTTGTATTTCTGGAAAGTATGTGTTGTTGATTCTATATTTTTTAAAAATATAATTTATTTTTCTTTTTAAAACATATTGATCTGCTTTATTGGATTTTTTACTTTTTTCAAAATTCTTAATTAGTTCTTTTTCTAATCTTAAGTCCTTATCATTTACAATCTCTTTTTTCATTAACTCCCCCCTTAATAGCTGACAATTTGTTCTTCAACATATTGATTAATTAAAATCATTAATCCAATAAGCATATATAAGTCAGCCAAATTAAAAGCCATAAATCTATTAATCATAATAAAATCTGTTACTTTCTGAAAAACAATTCTATCAAAACCATTGCCTATACCCCCTGCAAAAAGAAAGACAAATGCGATTTTGTTAACTTTATTTTCACTATCATGTTTATATACTGCATATAAAACTACCAAAGTTATTAGAGTTATTACAATAAGCATATAAGAGGGTAAATGATCTTTAAACCCAAAAGCAAATCCTGTATTAAAAACAGGCATTAATTCAAGTTTTTCTTCTATAATTGCAATATAATTTGTTTGAGTAAGTTTGGTTTTTGCCAACCATTTAGTAATTTGATCAATAAACGCTAAAATAGAAACAGGTATTAATATAATGTCCACCAACCTTCTATAAAATGTTAAAATTTACCATTAAATAATCAAAAAAATATCTTATTATCAGTATATCACTTTTGGTAATAAATGTAAATAATTAACATAAAAAACTGGAGAACATTTAAGCTCTCCAGTTAATTAAGATTATTCTATTTCTTCTAATTCATCTGCTATCTTTCTTAACCCCTTAGCATTGTCCATTAAAACATTTTTTCCTACTTCTTTGGGAAACATTTCATACATTTCTGAAATACTTTTTAATCTTCTTGCAATATCTAATAGTTTTTCTTCTTTTTGAGACATATTTACATACCCCTTTCAGTTAATTCATTTGTTGAATCAACGATATCTTTAACAAATTGTATGTGGTCTTTAGTCAATTTTAATTTATGTGGAATCATTACTCTTTTATCTAAAGAAATGCCATATCCGTCAAAAAGAACTTTTGGAAAAACATAAATATAGTCCACTTTTTTTATGTTTTCTTTTTCAAAAATTAAAACAATATATCCCTTATAATCTTCAGCTTCTTCACTAATTCCATCAATATCTTCTGTTATGTTTCGGTCTTGATAATCAACTGTAGAAATAATTTGATATTCTTGATCTACATACCATTGTTTAATAACTTTTTGATGTTCTTTCGAAACATTAATCATAATATCTCTCCTTTGTGTTTAATATTTTTAAAATGTCTTTAATTTTAAAAAATGTCAGATTTTTTTATTATATTTATATTATACCATAAAAAAAGACTAGCTAAAAGATTAGCCAGTCTTAATCTATATTTATTCTTCTAATTCTACTACATTACTATTAAATATTTTGTCATGCCAGGCTTGATTTTCTTCGTCAATAAAAATCCAAATAAAGCCTAAATATAAAACCATAGCTGAAATAGTTTTACCAAATGCTTCTCTTAAGAACATTTTTAGAAAACCTAAACCTTCATAGCTTTCTAAATCAACTACTTGTAAATTAAGAACCTTTTTCCCTATTGTTTGACCATTCATCATATACTTAATTTGAAAAATGGTAACAGCAATGGCTGTTAAACCACCCACAATAGACAAAACACCACCTATTGTGCCTTCTCCAATTGCCATAGCAAAAGTTGCTCCATAAAAGAAAATTATCATAATAAAAGCAGGAATCACATCAATTAATGCTGCACCAATTCTTTTTTCATAAGTTGCGTAATACAAATATTCACCTCCTTTATCAGATAACAAAATAATAATTAAAAAAGAGTATATCTGGTATCTATGTACCAAATACCATTCCCTTTTTCAAGAAAATTAAATTTATTTAAAAAATTTAACAAAGGCTTTTCGTTTTCTTTATTGTTTGGATAGGGATATATAGTTAAAATGCCTGCTAAATTTTTAAGCAAGGTATATAAGAGATAAAAACTATATGATCCAATTCCTTTATTTCTATATTCAGGTTGTAAATAAACCCTTTTGATATATATAATGTTAGGATTTAAAAAATCATATTTTATAGTACCGTCTGTGTTAATAAACCCTTTGACTGCTCTAAAGGTGTCAGGACTGTAAGAATCAGCTATAAAAGCTAAATCATTGTATTTATCCTCTGGACTAAAACCAGGGATTAATACACACTCATATTCACCGATTTTGGTCTCCTTTTCTAACTCAACCCCACTATATTTAACAATATCAATTTTTATAATGGTTGGGAGACTGTCTAAACCAGTATTACTTTCATCAAGTTCTGTGTTAATTTTTAAAGCAATTTCAAATTCTCCAATACCGTTTTTTTCTAATTTGTTTTTTATTTTATTTAACATTCAAGTACCTCCAGTAATAATATATAAATATGGTATTTTTTTACATCAATAGGTAAAAAAATATATTTATTTCCCTCTATTGTTTTTTATTATATCAAAAAAAGAAAAAATTTGCAACCAAATATTTCCATATATAGAAGTAAATACTTTTCAGAAACTTAAATTATGATATAATAAAAACACAAATCATAATATATGACAACTATACATAAATAAGACAAAAAGGAGAGAGTTATTATGACATTAACTAAGATTTTAAAAACATTTAAACAATTATTAAAAGAAAAAAATATTTTTTACCAGATTTGGGAAAATCCAAACAGTAATAGTAAGTATATTTTAATTGAATATGGACTTGGAGACATTATTAGAATTAGCGATAAACCAACAGATGAAAGAGAGTGTAAATATTATATTGGAAGCTATATCAATAAAAATAGCAAAAATGGAAGATATTTTTTTCATAAACCCACTTTAGAAAGAATTAAAAAAATATGTCATCGAATTTATCATGATCAAAGGAATAGAATGTTATCTAAAGGTAAAGAAAAATATAAGAAAGAAATGAAAGAACTATTAATTAAACAAAAACAAAATAAAAATAAGTTTTTTACAGTAGAAAATTGTAAAGATAATTTCCCCTATGATTTATTTAGTTTTGAAGAAGAAAATGGTCGAATTGATTTATTTTCAAGGTTAAATGTCGGAGAAATTAAAAATAGGCTATTAAATAAACTTGAAAAAGAAGATTTTTATATTCAAAAATATGAAAGTTATTCAAGTGAGAGTATTTATCTTAAGTTTGACTTTGGAGTTGCTAATAGTTTAAGAATTAGTGATCATAAAGGAAAACATTATCTAAAATATCATTATAATATTGGCACTCATATAAAAGAAAAAAGAGAAGAAATTCAAAATGGGTATAAAAGATATTATTACCCTAATACTTTAAAAGGTTTAAATCAGCTTGTTAAAGATATAAAAAAAGAAAGATTAGAGAAAATAAAAAAATATGGAAAAGAAAAGTATATTGAATATGTAAAAGAAAATTATAAAAAAGGTAAAACCAAAAAAAATAGTTTTTGGCAACAAGCAAAAATTATTCAAAAATGGTAAAAAAATAAACCCTATTCTAATTAAAGAATAGGGTTGTTTTTTCTATTTATATAAATTGTTAACCATTTCTTCTTTTTCTTTACGATTAATCAAAAGCATTGAAAGTGTTGCCGCTTCTAATCCATTCATATTGGTTTTAACCTCCTTATATTACTTATATGACTTATTTACTTAACTTCGTAACCTCTTGCTTCCATTTCGGCTTCAGCAGCCTTAAAAATCAAATCTTTAACCTTGTTGAGCAAATTAATCACTCCTTATAGTCTTATATATTATTAACTTATTTTAATAATAACAAAGTTGATTACATAATAATGTTATTTAAACTACATTTTGTAAAATTAAGCGATATTTTTGCTTAAATGTTTGATTATTTGACCATAAATATTTTTAATATCTTCATCTCCATAGAGAAAAATGTCGCTTTTATTGTTTTTAGGTCTATCTTTAAAATTAAAGGGGACATTTAGCTTGTAAAGTTCTACATCGTTATCCTGTCTATATTTTTTCTTATCTAAATACATATGACTTCTTCTTGTGCTAACAAATATTTTAAGTCCATAATAAACATTACCTGTTTTAACTACTAAATCAAATCCTTTTCTAAGATCAAGCTCAAAATTATAAATTGTTTCTTCAAAAAAACCATCTTCATAAATTTTTCTAATAAAATGTAATTCTCTAATCAAGCTCGGATATACTCTATAAATTCTTGCCTTAAGAGCTTTCTTTTCCTCAGAATTTTTTGGTGTATAGTATTTATCACTCTTAGTAGTAGCCTGTAAAAAGAGCTTTGCGAACTCTTCCTGAGTAGGAAGTTTATTTTTTTTGTTAATATAATAGAGAAATACCTTAACAAATGAAGGAAGTTTAACTTTATCCTCTATCTTTTTAGATTTATTAGGTAAAAATTTTACTTTTAAGTTTTGAATTTGTTTTTCTATTTTTTCAGAAGGAATACTAATTAAATTTATCTGGTTTTTATATGTTTCTAGTTTTATATTCTGCAATATTTTCTCCTCCAATTTACTTTATTGTTAATTTTTACCAATAGACTGGTAAAAAAAATATCTTTATCACTTAATATAATGATATCACAATTACCATTGATTGTCAATAATTGGAAACTAAAGAATTATTTTATATTGTCCCCCTTTTATGTTATAATTATTTACACAAGATATAAAATTTGACAACTAGGAGGAAACTATATGTATAAAGATAGTTTAACTATTATGTTTTTAAACAAAGATACTCTATTGAAAAGCCAGACAGTAAAATTTGATGTTTTAAATGATAATGATTTAAGAAGAATGAGGACTAAAATAAGCGAAATTAAACAAAAAAGAAATTTACAAGACTTTTTGTTTGAAATTGGTGATTTTAAAGAGGATGAATACAATGCAGTAGTAAAGGAATATAAAGACTATATGTTTAATTTAAGTTGGTTTTTTTCATATGTGATTGTAAAAAACAATAAAAAAGAAAATATTAAATTAGAAGATCATTTTGAGCAAAGTAGAATATTAAAACCAGGCGAAATTGTATTATTTAACGGCAATAAATTTTATGATTTAGACTAATAATATTAACTATAAAAGGAGAGATGATAATGGTAAGAACAACTTTGGCATTATTAAATAATGACAAAATGCTTATTTCACAAGAATTAAAAGGTGGAATGTCTTTATCCTCTGATGGTAGGGGGATGGAAGCATTAAGAAAAATGAAATCTAAAACTATAAAAAACAGAGAAGATTTAAAAGAGCTTTTAAATGAATTAGATATGCATGAGGAAGATTTTTTCAATGTTGATGATGATTTTAATTTTATTGTAGAATTTGATGATCCAGAAATTATTAGTGAAATGTTAGCTTTTAATAAGTATCAAGACAAAATTAAATGTAAGAGAAAAAACGGAAGTGAGTATGAATTAAGTTGGTATAGTTATAATTGGTTTAGTGATTATGTATATATTAAAAACAATACTGGTGGTAATGTTAGGTTAATTGACAAAACTCATAAAGTACAGGAATTTAAAGATCAAGAGGTGGCTGTTTTAAAATTTGGTGAATTTAAAAAAATAGATATGGACTAATTAACTTACAACAAACTAAAATAGGAGTGATTATAATGATAAGAGGAACTTTAGTATTGCTTGATCCAGAAAAAATGTTTGTAACTCAAGAAATTAATGGAGATATGGATATTCACTTTGAAGATCAAAGTAAAAGTATGGGTAGGGTTTTTAAATCTACTAGTCGAGGAGCTAAAGCTTTAAAAATGCTTGAAAAAGTAAAATCAAAAAGTGATTTAAATGAACTTTTAGAAGAATTAGATCCTTACACAAGAGACTTTTTAGAAAACAACGACATTGATTTAATAAGAGAATTTGATGACAAAAAAATAATTAAAAAAATGTTAAGTTTTGATAAATTTAATGAAAAAATTAAATGTAAAAAAGAAGACGGAACAGAGTTTCAAATGAGCTGGTATTATTACAACTGGTCTTCTGATTATCTTTTCATTAAAAATAATATGGGTAAAACTATTAATTTAATTGATAAGAATAAGCAAGTTAGAGAAGTAAAAAATCAAGAAATAGTTGTATTAAAGTTTGGTGAGTTTGAAGATGTAGATATCATTTAAAATTTATTGATATTATTAAGATCAGAGGGATTATCCTCTGGTCTTTTTTTACCATAAAAAAAGGGCTGGAAATAATCCAGCCTTTGTTTTTTTTATTTTTGTTTCTGAACAAATTCCATATAAGCAAAACTTAAAAACATTTCCCATTCATCAAATTCGGTGTATTTTTGAATAAATAAATCTAATATTTCTATATCATGTTCAATTATTTGCAAGGGAAAGTGAGAAAAAAATACAGTTAACCCCGTGAACCTTGTATTCTCTTCAATAAACTCATTTGTTAAAATATCATTACATAAAATATTAAAAATCTCAAAATCATCTTTTTCTAAAATATCAAAACTTATTTTTGAACCATTTGGCAATTTTACATTACTGGATTTTTTTTGTTCTTTTAATTTTAATAAAACCCTCTTAAATTCTTCCAATACTCTATTGCCAATTTCAGAAAATAATACGGCTGGAGTAATGCTTTCATTAATATCTAATCCATTCTCTTGATCTTTTTTAACAAATTGATTTCTTAATTTTATAGTATCCATTTTTAACTCTCCTTGTTTATTTTTTTTAGATTTTCTCTAAATTGTTCCTCAGTTAAATTCTTAAAATGCTTCTTTATTTCCTTCAGCCTTTCTTTATGAGTTTTATTTAATTCAAGTTTTGGTTTAAAACCTTTTTTATTATATTTTTTATAAGCTTTATTTTGGTTATCTTTTTCTAAAATTTCATGGAACAGTTCATTATTACATTTTTTACAAACAGCTATATTGGCTTGAATTTCAATCTCAGCCTTATCAAGAATAACTCTTTTTTCCTTCATTTTTTCAATATTATAATCAACAAAATCATCACAGTTATTGCAAAAAAGCTTTTTTATCATATTATCATCCCCTGTTATAAAATATATCCATTTCTTTTATTAAAAAATCAACAAATCCACTTGTATCTTTTAATTTCTGCCCTTTACAGCCACCACCACATTGATTGAAGTATTTACAGCTATCTTCACACCATTTATCTATGGGGTTTAATTTACACCTTAGAAGCTGCATAAGTGGATCATTATCATATAGGTATTCCAAACTATAATCTCTTATATTTGGTCTAATATCTTCATTATCAAGCTTTAAAAGAAATTTAAAAGCTTCACAAGGTATAACTCTTCCATCGGGAGCAATAACAAGTTTGTCTTTTCCAGCAGTACAAGAATCAATGCTGTTCTTTTTACATTTTTTGCAAAAAGAGAATTGGTTATTTTTTATCATTGTTAACTCCCTAACTATTTTCAATTATCTTATCAATTTCTAAAATATCAAACCAGCTATTATATCCAAAATTAAACATTTGCTTATATTCTTTATTAGTGAATTGATTGCTTATTTCTTTATAAGACTTGTTAAACATCATAAATGTCAATAACCCTTCTTGAAGTCTGTCGCTAAAAAGTTTTTCTACTAAGAATTTCTCTTTTGCTTCACTATCAATATTTTTAATATTATTCACAATTAAAAATTTCTTTTCAACCAATTCTTCTACTCTTTGAATTATTTGATTATACCTAATCCATCTAACTGACCTATCTTCTTTGGCTTTATCCATTTCTTTTGGTAGATATTTTTTACCTTCAAAATAATATTTTAATTCTTTTTCAAAATCAAAGTAGGCAGTATTTTTATTGATTATCAAAACATTGTTAATATAGTTATGATAATATGTGTTAAAAATTAAGTCTTCTTTGGCCTTTTTACTTCCCTTAACGATTAAATTTATACCATAATCCTCTTTCATATTTATAGCTATATCATGAATAGGCTTTCTATTTATAAACTCCATATCAAGCCAATCTGGCTTACTGTTGGGAAAAATTCCATCAAGCTGCGACATATAAAAATTTTTATTTTTAGACATATTTTTATCTCCTTTATTATTGTATGATTTGTTTATATTATAACATATTTAAACTTGATTGACAAATAATGTAAATATAAATCAAAACAATTTGTAGTTGTCTATTTTAATTAAATACTACAAAAAACCCAATCAAATAAAATTACCCCCATCAATTATTGATAGGGGTTTTGATATTAAAAAACCACACTCTCGCAAAAGTGTGGTACAAATTTACGCTATATCTCCTAATAGCTTTTTGTTTGGAGGTGATCACTATGGACATTGATGTATTATGATTATATATTATTTTACATAATTTGTCAATAATATATTTTTTTACTATCTTTCTTTTTATGATATAATATAAGTATAATTAACAATAAAAGACATTAATTATTAAATTTGACAAAAGAGAGGAGAAGAATATGACAAAACTACAATTATTTAATTTATTTAAAACAGAATTAAAAGATAGGGAGATTTATTATCAAAGCTGGATAAATGATAAAGATGAATCTATTTTTATACTTACTGAATATGGTTTAGGAGATATGATTAAAATTAGTGATTTGCCAGGCGAAGAACAATTAGAAAACTTTAAAAAAGTTAAATATTATATTGGAGAATATGTTGGAGAAAATAAAACAAGAAATAAAGCATTTTATCGAACAAATACTGAAGAAAATGTGAAAAACATCTGTGATTGTATTTTAAATGATACTAAAAACAGAATAAGGGGAAAATCAATGAAGGGATATGCTAAAGAGCTAAAAAAACGAGTTAAAGAACAACATACTTCTCAAAGTAGGTTTTTTACTTCAAATGATTTATTTCGTTCTTTTGAATTAGAAAGAATACGGTTAAATAAAATATTAAATAAAAATGGTATGAGTGTTGAGCAAGTAAAACAATCTTTTTTAGCAAAATTAAAAAAAGAAGACTTGTTTGTTCAGGTGTATGATGCTTTTACCACAAATAGTGTTTATATTAAGTTTGATTTTGGTGTTGCTAACTCTTTAAGAATAAGTGATCATAAAGGGAAAGGATATCCTTATCGTTTTAACATTAGAACTGATATTAATCAAATAAAGGAAGAAGTTGTTGACGGGAAAAAAAGAATATATTTTCCTAATACTCCAGCAAGCATTAATAAATTAATAGAAATGATAGTTGGTTATAAAAAAGAAAAAATAAAAAAATATGGAAGAAAAAATTATATCAGTTATTTAAAAGAAGATAGAAAAAAGGGAGAAATGTTAGATTCTTCTTTTTGGAGAGAATCAGAATTAGTGCAGGAATGGGATTATTAAAATAATAAAAGGAGATGTTACAATATGAAATATAAAATTAAAGATCAAGAATATTTTATCTGGTTGTTTGAAAAAGATGATAATCTGCAAGTGATTAGAGAAAGGTTTATGGCTGGAGATATTAATTATTATATACCAGAAACCGATTATAGTGATATAATAGATTGGGAAGAAGTCTTTGAACAAGTAATTGAATGGGAAGCAGAAACAGATGAAAATTACTCTGATTTTGAGTATTATTTAGACTTACAAAAAGCTGTTGTAAATTATATTGTTACTGATCAATACTTTAAATATGAGGTTAATAATGTTGCAAGTATAATGGGAGTTGATGAAAGATATATTGAGGGAAAAATATATAATTTGCTCAAACTATATTTTTCTTTTGGTATAGACACTTTCTTTCTCAACAGAAAAAATATTAATCCTGTTTTAAAAAGAGCATATAAGTTAGAAGAACAAACAAATGAATATTATGGCATTGTTTACAATATAGAAGAAGTTAATAGTGCTGAAAAATATCTTATCTCTCCGTTTATTACAAAAGAATGTAATGGAAGAATTATTAAAATACCTCGTCTTTTAGAGGATAATGACTATATTAAAAAGGAGATGATATAATATGAAAAACAGAATTGAAAGAAATGATTTGGAAGGATTATGATCTTTGGAAGAATTAAAAGAAATTGAAGCTGTAAAAGAACCATCTTGTCTTGATGATGAAACCTTATGTTATGAAGTAACTGAATATTCGAATGGTTATAATGCAAATATTATTAATAAAAAATATATAGTAGCTTTTAAAGTTAAAAATAGTGTAGAATCAGCTTATGAACTTTATACTTTAAAATATGGAAAAGAAAACCAACCAATTGTTAATATTGGGTTGGGATATGTAGAAGAAGTTGATTTTGAAAACAAAGAAGTTAAAGGTTTTGAAAGTTATGAGAGATATAAATACGGGAAATATAGAGACAATAAAGTTGTTATTGCAGGTGCTGAAAGAGTACAACCTCTGGAAAAATATTAAAATAGCTTAAAATATTAAAACCACTCCTTTTGGGGTGGTTTTTTCTTTATGTAAAATGAGGAAAGCTCCTCATTTAAGAGGAGCTAGAGTAAAATAAAAGTTATTAAAAACAAAACCCGAATCAGGAAAACAGGTTTTATTTTCTATTATAATAATAACATAATTGTCTTTATTTGTCAAATATTTCTTTGTTTAAATCTTTGTTTAAATAAATATAGATTTTACCTGAAACTTATATTAAAGAAGCAACAAATAATATGTGATTCAATCCTTATTATATTGGATATAGGTTTTTTACAAAATATTTCCTTCTAAGTATATTATATCAACTTGTTTCAATCCTTATTATATTGGATATAGGTTTTTTACCCGTCATCTTAACTAATCCTTTATATATCAACTCTCATAACCGTTTACTTATCTAATAAGAAAACGCTTTCAGGTCTTATTTCCCTTTAAAAATCAACCATTTTAACCACTTTGTCGCAACTTTGACCATCCTGACCAAATTGTTAAAACAAAGATAGCGACTAATTACATTTTTTGCCACCAATAATTTACCGTCAGAATTTAATTTATTTTTAACTTCTACTTATATATTATCACATTTTACAATATTTGTCAATAAAAAAATATAAATAAAACCAGACAAATTAATGCCTGGTTTATAATTAATTAAAATTTAAAACTACTTTTAAATTCCTACATATCCATATATTTATCCAACTTTTCCTGCATATTTTCTTCAAACATTTCCCAAGTCAGCATACTTTTTACCTTCCAGGACTCAATATTTTGATTTTCTATTTTTGCACAAGGTAAAAACCAGTTGCCATATTTAAGATATTTTATATCTTCTGTTTCTACAATTACCTCTCCATGATAGCACATATCCTGTATTGATTTTTTAATGTCTTCTCTATTTTTTTCTTTTACATTGTTATCAAAATATTTTTCTGATCTATCTATATAATTGTCAACAGCGTGTTCAGATATTGAATAGTTTACCAGTTTATTAATTTTAAGGTCTTTTTCTATTTTTTCAGAAAGAATTACTCCAAAATCTACACTAAAATCATTTAAAACACTTTCTAAAGAACGGGTAAAGCTAAAAATACCGTGTTGATCAATTAATTTAATGATTTCTTCTTTTGCATTATTACTTAATACTCCTATTTTTCCGTTAAGGTATTTCACTATTTTATTAAATTCATTTTCATTAATGTCATAATTTATTTCTTTTTTAATCGTTTTTTCTTCAGGTTTATTTTCTTTGCTTTTTAGTTTTTGTTTTAATTTTAATAGTTGGCTGTTTTTATTGTTATTATTAAGGCTTTTCTTTTCTAAGCCGAGTTCTACAGTAGATAGAGACATTTGCCTTTCTTCTGTGTCCCAGTTAATTATTCTAACTTCAAGTATATCTCCCTCTTCAAAGTAGTCTTTGGCATTTTCAACATAATCATCAACCGTTTCACTTTTATGAATTAATCCTCTTATTTTATTTCCGTCAGTTGTAACGGTAAAAGCCCCAAAGTCTTTGACACCTGTTACCTCTACTTCTATTAATTGACCTTCTTGATATAAATCTTCAAGTTTTTCTTTAATCATATTATCCCCTCTCCATTGTTGAGTTTTTAAAATTAATTATTGGTTAAATGCAGTTTTTAGATTTTTTACACCTTCTTTCATTTTTTTGTTAAAATTAGAATTAATAGCCTATAATATATTATATAATCTTTTGAGAGATTAATCAAGAAAGACCATTAGAGAGTGTTGCTATATTAGGATTTAAAAGAGGTTTTAAATAAAAGAAAGACCACCTGAGAAGGTGATCTTTTGGTATCCTTAATTTTAAATTTTACAATTTTTGGTGTTGTTCTTTCCAGCCATGTTTTTTATATATTTTAACCTCTTCATTGATTGGAAAAAAAGTATTTCTAGGCTTTAATAAAACATAACATACATTTTGACTATAATTTATTATAATCTTAATAACCTCATTAGGTTCTTTCCAAACTGAATCCTTAATAAGATCTCCTTTATTTGGGATAATATTTGAATTATAGGTTTTACCCATAGACTTATATTGCTTGTTTGGTGTAGATTTAAGAGATTGTTGAAGTATTATTTTCATTCTCTTTTGTTTTTCAAGAGGTTTTCTAAATAGATTAAATTTGTCAAGCATTTTGTTAATTAAACATTCTGTTTGATGTTTTTTGAAATAGGGTATTCTTAATAATGGAATGTTATTATTTATACAATATGCTGATTTAACTCTATCTTTATATTTTGCATACCCAAAATCTTTACTGGTTTCATGAAAATGATTACTGGGTTTAAAATGTTGTTTTCCATCATATTCGATAAGAAATAAAATTTCTCCATTTTGCTTTACTGCAAAATCAAACTTTAAATAAGATTGAACAGTTAAATCTTTAAAAGAATAGTCTATTTCAAATTTAAGATTATTTTTTTCAAGATGTTTTATTATCCTTTTTTCTCCTTTAGACGAATTACCACATCTATTACACCTGGTTCCAAAAATAAAGTTGCTAGGTGTAACCTTCCATTCATGACCACATTTATTATGACGACATAATATCTTTGTTCTGTTGTTAACATATTCTTCTAAAAACTCATACTCATCTCCAACTAACTCTTTTATTTCCTGAACAAACTCTTTATTCTTTTTTTTACCTGCACAATCAGGACATCTTCTTCCAGATAAAAAATGGTCTGGTCTAGTTTTCCATTCATGACCACATTTATTATGACGACATAATAGATGGGTTTTACTGTTAACATATTCTTCTAAAAATTCATACTCATCTCTAACTAATTCATAAACTTCTTGAATAAACTCTTTATTCGTTTTTCTTCTAGCCATTGATTTGCTCCTCTCTTTTACACTGTTTTCAATAAATCAAATTTCTCAAGCATTTCATCGATCAATTCTTCTATTAAATGTTTTTTAAAATAAGGTATTCTTAATAGTGGAATATTATTATTAATGCAATAAGCTGTTTTAACTCTATCTTTATATTTTCCATATCCAAAAGACTTTTCAGTTTTATGAAAATAATTATTAGGATCAAAATGTTGTACCCCATCATATTCTATAAGAAATAATATTCTCCCATTTTGTTTTATTGCAAAATCAAATGGTAAATAAGATTTAACGGTTAAATCATTAAAATAATATTCTCTTTTGAATTTAAGGTTGTTTTCTTCTAAATACTTCATTATTCTCTTTTCTCCTTTAGAAGAGTTGCATTTAGGACATCTGGTACCAAATAAAAAGTTGCGTGGTTGAACTTCCCACTCATATCCACATTCATTATGTTTACATTTAATTTTATTTTTAGAACCTTTATATGGTTCTAAAAAGGTATATTCGTTTTTAACTAAATTATAAACCTCTTTAATAAACTGTTGATTAGTTTTAATTGTTTCTTTTATAACACAAACTGGACATCTACGACCTCTTAAAAAAGCATTGGGGCTAATTTTCCATATATGACCACATTCATTATGACGACATTTAATTTTAGTTTTAGCATTAACATATTCATCTAAAAAGGTATATTCATTTTCAATTAAATTATAAACTTCTTCAGTAAAGTCTTCATGACTCTTAGTTTTAGTTTCTATTGCACATTGAGGACATCTGCTTCCTGATAAAAAAACACTAGGGGTTGTTTCCCATATATGACCACATTCATTATGGCGACATTTAATTTTGGTTTCATTATTAATATATTCTTCTAAAAATTCATATTTATTTCCAACTAATTTATAGATTTCTTTAACAAATTGTTTGTTGCTTTTTTTATTTTTTTTATGACAATTAGGACATCTATTTCCTCTTAAAAAAGCATTAGGCCTAATTTCCCATATATGACCACATTCATTATGGCGACATTTAATTTTGGTTCCATTATTAATATATTCTTCTAAAAACTCATATTCATTTCCGACTAATTTATAAATTTCTTTAACAAATTGTTTGTTACTTTTTTTAGCGTTTTGATGACAATTAGGACATCTACTTCCGTACAAAAAATTAGAAGGTCTAATTTCCCATTCGTTCCCACATTCATTGTGGCGACACAAGATTTTAATTGTAGAACCAACATATTCTTCTAAAAATTCATACTCATCCCCAACAAGTTCATAAACTTCTTTAACAAACTCTTTATTAGTTTTTCGTCTAGGCATTGATTTCCTCTCTTTCTTTATCAATTTTTTTTACCATATTGTCAATTAGATTCTCAACATTTTCTACTTGAAGATAAGATATTCTTAATAATGGAATATCATTTCTTTTACAATAAGCTGTTTTCTTTCTATCTCGTATTTTTCTCATTTTATAGCTTTTTTTACCACCAAAATATTCAACTGGTTTAAAATGCTGCAACCCATAATATTCTATTAAAAAAAATAACCTGTTCTCTTTTTTTACTGCAAAATCAAAACGCAAATGATTAGAATTTGTGTTTTCAACGAAATATTCCACCATGTAGTCAAGATTTCTTTTTTTTAAGTAATTTTCTATTTTCTCCTCTCCCTTTAAAGAATTATAACATTTTGGGCATCGTCTCCCTCTTAAAAAAGCACTTGGTGTGATTTTCCACTCATGACCACATTTATTGTGTCTGCATATAATTTTTTCGTGAGCACTTTGGTATTCTTCCAAAAAAGTGTATTCGTTTCCAACCATTTCTCGAACTTCTTTTTCAAATTCTTTATGGGTTTTTTGAATATTTCCTGCACATCGAGGACAGCGAGTTCCATTAAGAAAACTGTTAGGTCTAATATTCCATTCATGACCACATTTATTGTGGCGACATCGTGTTTTAGTATTACTGTTTGTGTAACTCTCCAAAAAAGTGTATTCTTCTCCAACTAAGTCCTGAACTTCTTTTCTAAATTGTTCATCTGTTTTTCTTTTTGGCATTTTAAATCTCTCCTTATATTAAATTAAATTCTTGAAGCTTTTCTTCTAGTAAATCTTCCATTTTGTGTTTTGTAAAATAATTAATTCTCAGTAGTGGAATATCGTTATTTTTACAATAATAGTTTTTAATACGATCTCTAGCTTTTGATTTTCTAAATCTCTTATACCCTCCAAAATAATCTTTGGGTTGAAAATGCTGTATCCCATCATATTCTATAAGAAATAATAAATCCTCATTATTTTTTATTGCAAAATCAAACCTCAACTTTTTCTTAGCTTTTAAATCATCAAATGTAAATTCTAATTGATATTCAATATTGTTGTCTCTTAAATATTTTTTTACTAATCTTTCTCCTTCAGATTCATTGCAAAAAGGACACCCCTTCCCTCTTAAAAAATCATTAGGAGCAATTTTCCATTCGGTTCCACATTCATTATGTTTACATAACAATTTCTCTTTATTATTAGATTTATATGATTCTAAAAATGTATATTCATCTCCATACAATTCTTTGACTTCTTGTTTGAACTGTTTATTGGTTTTTTTTAAGTTCCCTGCACATTTAGGACAACCTTTCTTTCTAAGAAATTCACTAGGTCTTGTTTTCCATATATACCCACACTTATTATGACGACATTTAATTTTATTGTGTGTTCCTTTATATTCTTCTAAAAAAGTATATTCTTCTCCAACCAACTCATAAACTTCTTCAATAAATTTTTCATTTGTTTTTCTTTTAGCCATATTGTTTCCTCTCCTTTTATTGTTTTAGTTGGTAATTTTTTCTTGCTAAATTTATTTTACCAACTTTTGACAGTAAAGTCAAGGGTTTTTTTATAATAAATAGAAAAAACCTCCAAATTAATGGAGGTTATAATTACCAATTATTTAAAAGCTCTTTTATTTGTTTTTCGTTTTCTTTTTCTTCTAAAGTGGGGTTAAGCTTAATGTTTACTTCTCTTCTTTTTAGTCTTTTATTTTCCACCATCTTCTTTTCAGCTATCTTCATAATCTTTTTTAAGCTCTTTAGTTTTTTGTCTTTCATTTTCCACAAACTCCTCAATATTCATTTTGAAAAAATTAAAATGATATAATAAATTAAATATTTTTTTATACATTTTACTTTTAAATTGTTCATTTAATTTTTCTAATGAGTTGTCTGAAACTAAAAATGTCAAACTCTCTTTTTTATTTCTTCTTTGACCGATTTTTAAAGTAAAAAATTCTTCAGCAGCTAAATTGTTAATTTCTATATTATCAACAATTAAAAGGTCTTTTTCCAACTTTTTTTCAATCTTTTTCATTATTTGATTGTTTTTCATCCAGGTAATATCCATAGCACTTGAAGATAAACATTTAGACTTGCTTGCTTCTTTTTCACATATCTTTTTAGCTTTAGAATACTTTTCCATTGTTTCTTTAAAATTAAGATATTCAATATCTTCTGGAATGATTTTTCCTATATCTAAGTGTAAATAGACAGAATTTAAAATTAAATCCTGTTTTTTAACATTATTTCCTTCTTCTAAAACCATAATAACACCTGAATTGTTTTGAGAGATAATACATTTTTTATGAGTTCTATCTCCCTTGAAAAATTCTTTAGTCATCCACAAAGGTTGATCGTTTGGAAAAAGTAAGTCTATTAAATGTTCATAGTTCATTTTTTTAAATTCTTCATTAGCATTTATTCTTGGCATGATCATTACCCCCTTTTTAATAAATAATATCTTTGTTGTTGATTTTTACAGGTGTTTTGTTGATTAAGTTTATTTTGTTATCAATTGAATAACACTCTTCAGAAATTTCCTTTTCTTTATTATTTTTATAATTAATATCTTTATTAAACATTTTATTAAGTTCTTCTTGATGTTGATAACAGTAAGGACATCTTGATCCTCTTAAAAAATTATTAGGTCTAACTTCCCATTCATGACCACAGTAATTATGACGACATAAAATTTTGGTGTGAGCATTAATATATTTTTCTAAAAAAGTATATTCTAACGACACTTCTTCTTTAACTTCTTCAACAAATTCTGCATTTGTTCTTACTTTTGACATTTCAACTCTCTCCTTTTATAGTTTGGTTCTTGAAAAATAAGAACCGTGTTTGATTATCATTCCGTTATTTCCTAATTTATTTAAAGCTCTTTTTATTAAAAAATTCTTTTTATTTGAAGTAATTTTCAAGTTTATTTCTTTTTTAATATCATTGATTGTAAAGGGTTCTTTTTGGTTTAAAATAATATTGGTAATTTTATAATAATCACTATCTTTTATGTTTTTAAAAGAGATACTTTTAGCTTTAGTCAACATAATTATCACTTTCCTTTTTTCTTTTAAAATTTTTCTCAAATATTGTTTTTCTTCTTTATTTAAAATTTCTTTCGTTTCTTCAAGTGCTTCTAGTGAAGCTTTTTTTCGTTCTTCTAAACTTTTATAGGTAATTTCCATTGTTTCTTTAATACTTTCTTTAATTTTGTCGGATAATTTTTCATTTTATTTCCACCTTTGACTATTTAAAAGTTCTTTTAAAACAGATCGTTTCTTTGGGGTTAATTCTTTTTCTTCAATGTTATAATTTAAATTATGATCCCTTAATAATTGAATAAATTCATAATGATTGATATCTAAAAGTGTTTTAATGTAGGTTTCAGATATTTTCCCTTCAGAATAGGCAACTAATAATTTATCTACATTATATTCCATTATTAACTCCTTTCTATTTTTCAACAACTATGCTGTCAAATATCAAATCATGCCAGGTTTGATTGTTATCATTAATAATAACCCATATAAAACCTATAGCAAAAAACGAACCTGAAATATATTTACCGAATGTTTCTCTTAAAAACATTTTAAGAAAAGAAAAAGTTTCATAATTTTTTATACTAACAACCTCAAGTTTTAAAATCTTTTTACCAATAGTCTGTCCATTAGTCATAAAGTAAAAATTAAGACCAGTAATTACAATGAAGTATAATAAACCTAGTTGATAAATAGGATTATATAAAAAACTTCCCAACAATAAACCTAATATTCTTTCGGGATGAAAGAAAAAATCTGGGTTGTGTAATTTTGTAAAAATATTAAAATAAAAAACAAAAAACATAAAAAATATAATTGGCACTTTAAATAAATAATCAACAAAATGAGCAGAAAACCTCTTTAATAGTATCTTATCTTTTTCTTGCATTTTTTCACTCTCCCTATTTATTATATATTAATTGTATCATATTTATGTATTATTGGCAAGATTTTACAATATAGCAATAAAAATATTTAATAGGTTTTAAATGGGTATATTGGCGATTTTAAGAGGGTAATATTAATCCAACCATAAACTTATATACAATTAAATAAAACCTCTATCTGTAAAGTTTTGAGCTTCTGACACTAAAATAATAATACAAACAAATAAAAAAAGACTGGCAATTAAGCCAGTCTAATGATTTTACCATTTTTTATTAAATCCGTGAGCATAGATCCAGTGTAAATAATAGTGTAATTCTTTTAAATGGGTTTTGTTTATAGGATTAAACTGTTCTCCTCTATATCTAATGAAATAAGAACCAATATATTGGTTGGCTTCTTCATAATAAGGAATATTTAATCTGCAAATCATATCTGTTATATTATCTTCTAAAGTGTTTCCTACTCTTCCTCTTATCATTTTAATTGTTTTAATAACTTTATAGATTTCAAATTTATTTACATTTTTTTGTAAAGGGTAAGCTTTTCTTAAACCAGGAGGATAACTTTCTTCCAGGTCGTATTTTAAACGACAGTCAGATAAATCACTATGAATAAGTTTAATTTCTCTAATGGATTCAAATTGTCGAGTTATTGTGTTAATAAAAGTTTCTTTTGGTATAATTTTTTCACTATAAACTACAAGTATTTTGCCTTTTAATTCTCCATTTTCCTGGTCTTTTTCTATTGAAGCATCGCACTTATCGCAACTAAATTTCTCAAAAGGTTTTCTCATTATCCTATTATATTCTTCATGGTCTTTTTGGATTTCTTCAATTGTTTTTTGGGGCACTAGCTTTCTCTCCTTTTATTTGAGTTTTTTTAATATATTTTAAACAGCTATTTTATTTAAAGCATTTTCTAGATATTGATGAAAAGGGGTTTTAGCTAACATTAAAAACATTTCTCTCTCTTTATCAATCTCTTGATCAAAGGAAAAACCTTGTCTAAAGAAATATTTTTCAAAAACTATATCAATATCTTTTTTATTAATGTCTCTATTGTTCCAACCACATTCTTCTCGACCAATATACATAACGGTTTTTAAAAGCATAACTTCTTCCATATTTAATGAAAGAATATAATCTTTTAGTTCGATATAAGATTCCATTGTTTTAGAAATATTTCTTTTATAATTTACAATTTCTTCAATATTAAAATCATCATAATCAGTTTCTTTTTTTACAATCCTGTCTTCTTCTCTATACTTTCTTGTCAGATCAACAATTTTTTTAATTTTTGGTTTCAGTTCTGAATATTTTTTTGAATACATAATTTATCTCTCCTTTTTAAATTTATATTATATTTAAAACCTCTTTTAAAGTTCCTGGTAAAAATATTTAATAGTATCCAATAGATCCTGATAATCATATTCGTCTTTCATCCACTCATATAATTCAACATTACTAATTTCTTTGTATTTCTCCTTGAAGAAATTATAATGTGTATCAAAATCTATTTCATTAGCAGGTGTTTTAATTAGATCGTTGATTCTATCACTATAAGCTAAAGGAAATTTAATTGTTTTAGTTTTTAATAATTCCTCTAACATTAAAACTTCCATCGTTGAATCAATTACTTTTTTCTTATAACTATCATTTTGCATAAAAACTGAATCTGGTGAAGCTAATTCCATAATATCTGTATATGTGTCTTTAAAATGGGTATTCCGAACAATAAATTTAAAACGATTAAGATATAAATAGTTTGTTTTAGAGTGTTTGTAAATAAGTCCTTTACCACTATGATTGATAGCAAAAAGACTCTCTAAAACTCTAAAGCCACCAAAATAAACTAATTCTTTTAAATAATGTTGTAGTGAAATAAAATTAACATAATAATTTACACCATTTTTCACTACAGAAACAACTTCTTCTGTTTCAGTATTGTCATGTAGGCTTTTGTCATTAGCTGGAAGATAAAGAACGATAAAATGTTCTTCATTTATATTGCCTTCAATTCCATAAAGTCTTTCTCCATTTCGGTAAATTAAAAGAATGGTGTCTTTTTCATCTAGATAATGAGCTTTTAAATTATTTTTAATGTTATCTTCATTATAAGTTTCTAGTGTGTTAAGGGTTTTAAGTGTTTTTAGTTCCATTTTAAGTCCTCCTAAATGTCTAATTTTATTATATTATATGTTTATTTTACCATAGTAAACCTTGATTGACAAATATTTCTTAAAATAGTATAATGTTAACTAAGGAGTTGATTGTTGAATATGTATTATGAAAAATATATAAAATTTAAGCCTAAATTAAAAAAAATAATAAAATTAACTAAAACATATAAAAAAGAAGAAAGAAAATTAAAAGAAAATGTAGAGTATGATACAACTACTTTTGAAGGGGTTTTTAAATTCACTAGATATAAAGCTAAAAATTTAAAGCCATATATTGCCCTACAAGAATATATTCTTTCTTTAACTGTAAATGAATTAATGCTTTTAAGGGTGATTATGTATATTGGTAGAGAAGAGTGTGGATGGAGTGAAGATTTGGGAGATCGAGAAAAACTTTTTGATAAATATTTTTCAATATTAAATTATAGGTTTGAAAAAAAGATTGATAAAAAAAGGGTCATGCGTTCAATGTTGTCTAAATCTCCTTTTGAGGATTATTTAGGCCAAGCCTTAAGTGAAATTTAATAAACATTAAAAAAAGACCACCTTAATTGGTGGTCTTTATAATTATATATTTAATTTATTTTAAAATCTCATACCTGCACTAATTTGGAATGTAGAATATTCAAATTCTGCTGTTTCTGTCAGACTGTCAGAATCCTCTTTTCCATTGTTGACAGAATAAAGACCTTCAATAACATATTGATCGTCTTCTCCAAAAGTCATACCTGTACCTAATCCATAATATAACCCACCACTTATCTCGCTAGTTTCAGGCTTTGGATCTACACTAAAGATTCCATATCCTAATTTACCAACCAGATATACTGGAGTATTATTAATATCATATTGGGTTAAACCATAAATGTTTGTAAAGTTAAATTTCTCATCAGAATCTTCTACATCAAAACCTCTATCGACTTGATAGTTGATTCCTGCCCCCATAGTCCATTGAGTTTCTTTTAATGGAAGTTTATATTCTGTAGTTAAGGAAATACCTGTTTTAACATCTTCTTCACCAGATAATGTTCCTAAAGAAGCCTTACTATTACCTAAAGGCTCAACACTTAATCTTGTTTCAAAATAACCATTTTGATCTTTATTTTTAGCACCTTTTGTTTCTCCCTTTTCATTTTTCATAATTGCCAAATAATTTTCTTCAATATTTCTAGTATCAGTTTTTAAGTCATTTGCTTCTTGATAACTTTTAATAGCCTTTCTTGTTAAAGGACCATATAAACCATCAATTGCTCCTGTGTAGTGATCTCCTTCCTTTAACACTTTTTGAACTTCTGTTAATTGTTCTTTTGACATTCCAGCAGCTAGAATTGAAGTTGTGGTTAGAGTTAATAAAACCATAACTATTAATAAAACTGTTAAAAATTTATTTTTCACATTATTCCTCCTAAGTTTTTATTGTTGGTTATATTTTATAATATTTTACATTATTTGTCAATAAAAGTAAGAATTAAAATTATACATAAGAAAAAGATCACCATTACTGGTGATCTTAAATATGACTTTTATTATAATATTTCTTTCATAGCTAAATATTTTCTTCCAAATTTGATATTATTGGTTGTTATCAAGCCAACTATATCTACTTTTTCACTTTTATTTTCTTTTATTGCATATGAAATAATTTTGGGACCATTTTTATTGTCTTTATATTTATGATAAAAAGACATTGCTTCTTTTTTATTATCAAAAAAGTCAATTATCTGTAGCATTTGTTGTCCTTCTAATCTCCAAAGATCTATTTCTTCAATCCCCTCTCTTTCTACTAAATAATCTGTATAGAAATTAATTCGATTTTTATAAACCTTAAAAAAGATTTGTTTATCTCCATAAACTTCAAAATTAAATGGTTTTGTAAGGCTTCTTTTTGTATAATGACACATATAAAAAATATCATATACATTATTGCCAGGTAATTTTCTATAACCACATCTTGAATATAGATTAACTAAATCTTTTTTTGCCTGAAAGCTATCTATATTTTCTCTTAATGGATATATTGAAAACACAATAAAATCAGTCTTATAAAGAAAATGTTCGATAATTTCTGGCAAAACACTCATAATCTCTGTACCAAAACCTCTTCCTCGATATTCTCTATCAATTATGATTCGACTTAAATAAAAAAGGTTGTTGATATCTTCCTCAACTATCTCTTTATTTAAAAGGTTTTCACTTCTCGGGCTTATAAGTCTTTTAGTTAATTGGTCAATTTCTTTTTTCATATATTCTTTTGAAATGTAAAAATTATCTTTTAAGGTTTTTTTATTCTCCTTAAGTTCTTTATTTTTTTCTAAATTGATATATCGACCATCAATTAGTCCAATTTCTTCATCATTATAAAAAATGTTAACCATAAAGTCTTTGTTCACAGGCATATTGTCATTATATTGTTGATTTTTTAAAACTATTTTATCATTAACTTTAAATTCTTTCATTTTTATTCTCCTTTTTGTTTAATATTTTAGTTAAATGTCAAATTTTTATATTATAAATATATTATAGCATTAAAGTTAATAATTATCAATTAGCTCATAATATAAACCCCGTACCTAATTAAAAATACGGGGTTTAAAAAATTATCTTCTATTTTTAAAACTACCTCTTCTATTATACATAGGACATTCTTCTGGTTGCATTAATCCTCTATCTAATTCATTTCTAAATGTTTCTTTTCTTAACTGAACCTGTCTTTTTACTCTACTACCATCTTCTATTCTTTCAGCTCTGTTTTCTTCCTGTCTTTCTTTTCTTTCGGCTACAATTTCATTATATTCGGCTTCAGTAATTAAACCCTGTTCTAAGGCTAATTCTAAACCCTGCCCTTTTTGAGCAGGTCTTTCACTGTTATAACCCATTGCTCCAACTACACCTGAAAACCCAACAGAAATTAACATTAAAACAACTAAACTCAAAACAATCATTTTTCTTTTTAACACTTCAAATTCCTCCTTATTATTGTATATTTATATAATACAATACAATTGTGAAGGAATTATGAATTTTTGGGAAAAAGTTGAAATAAATTTAGGTTTTATGTAAAAAACCCGTACCTAGTTAAAGATACGGGGTAATTAATTCTATTAATTAAGCCCTTTAGAATAAACCCAATTTAAAAAATAATTTAAGTTTTTTAGTTCATTTTTGTTGTATTGAAATTCACAACCCTTATAGTTTTTATAATATTCTTCAATATATTTTCTTGCTTCTTCATAATAGGGAATATTTAATCTATATAATATATCTAATTTTTTATTTTTTGGCTTTGGTATTTCTTCGAACTTTAGTTTGCAAATTTCTTTTCCAATACTAAATTCTTTAACTAGTTCCTGTGGGTAGCACTCATGTAATGGTGCCTCAAATGAACAACTGTTATTGCTGAAATTAAAGTAATCATGAATAATTATTGTTTTAGATATATCGTTGGATTTATTTTTTATTAAATTATATAATTCTTTATCTTCATTTTTTGTTTTATATTCATTTTTCGTTTCTGGGTTTTTAAAAAATAATAAAATGCTTCCGTCTATAATATCATTGTTTTCTTTAATTATATCATTACACTCTTCGCATTTGTATGTGAATGGAGTATTGGATAAATTATTAGGGTTTTCATGTTTGTTTTTAATTGATTGGATTTCTTGTTTTCTTTTTGATTCTTTTCTCAAATTCATCACCCCCTTTCTATACTTGGTTTACTTTATCTTATATTTATTATTTTATCATGCATGTTATATAAATCTGTTCACTTTTTGCAATTAATTGTATTATATCATAATTAATATTAAATCCTGTTTCATTTCTGCAAGAGATTTAAGTTTTTTAATTTAAAAACAGCAAAACCCCGTACCTAATTAAAGATACGGGGTAATTAATTCGGTTGGCGATATGCAAAAGCATATACCTCTAGTCTTATTCGGTTGATGTGGAAAATTAATTCCAATCTCTAATTACATATTATTATATTTATTAATTTTGATCAAGGTTTTTGTTTCTAAACCTGTGTTTCTTTCTATACCTATATGATGTATAAACATCAATACTTAAATAAACTATAAGAGCAGCTGAAACTGTTTTAAGTGAACCTAAAGCCCCTCCAATAGCTATAGTAAATATTAAAATCCAGCCTATAATTGCTTGGAGGAGGTTTGTTGTTTTTGGGATTGGGTTCATTGGGGTTCTCCTTTGTGGTGTTTAAGAGTTGTTTTAGATATTTAAAATTAAAATACCAATTAAAATGAATAATAAACTAGGTAAATAAAATTGAAGCCATTTTTTATTATCTTCTTCTTGATAAATAATTTTATGAATAAACAAAAATAAATTAGTTAAAATTAGACTTAAACTACCATTAATTATAAAAATTAAAGATAGATTATCAACAATGTTTTTGTTTAATAGATTTGAAAACAAATTATAATTAATTAAAATAAGAGAAAAAACAGCAATAAATATTGTTATTATTTCTATTATTTTTGTATAAAAATTATTTATTTTATTCGTTATTTCTTTTTGTTTTAAAGAAACAGTTTTTATTTTTTGATTTAAAAACTCATTTTTTATCATTTCATAAACCATTATACCTGTAATTTCTCTTTCGTTTCTATTAGTTAATCTTATTGGGAACCATCCTTCTTCTCTTTCAAACATTTTTCCAAAATCTAATTCTTTTTCATACATTAACCTAATTGATTTTTGATTGCGAATAATACCTGTACTGTTTTTTAATGTTGTAGTAAATGTTATTAATCCATAATTAAACAATTTCTTTAAACTTAATTCTATTGTATCTGGGTTATATTTATCATTTAATTTGTTTTTTAGTTCTTTTTTGTCTTTTGCTAAACTTCTTTGAATTAAATGATTATACTCTTCTTTAGGTTTTAATTTCATATCATTTCCTAAAAGAATTATTATGTCTTTATCTATCATTTTTAGGTTTTTAATTTCACTATTATTAATATTCTTTGCTTTAATGTTTTTTTGTTCAATTTTTCTAATTTTTTTACTGATTTCTAAAGATTCCAATCCAATCCTCCCTTCTATATAAATAAAAAGACTGGCTTTCACACCAGCCTTATTGTTTTATTCATTAATCTTAATATAAATATCTCTACTTAATTCTTCTTTGAGTTTTCTTTTTAAGGAATCGTCTTCAAATATCTTATTAATAAATTCTTCAAACTCTTCCTTACTATAATAATCTAACAATAATTGATTAAATTCTTCTTCATAAATCTCTTTCCAGTCATTATAATCATTATTTTTACCTTTTCTTTTAAGTTCTTCATTATTTGATAGTTTTTCGTGAAATGTTCTGACATTATTTTTTTCTTCATCTTCAAGTTGATATTGATAGTTTAACTCTTCTATAATTTTTTCTATCTTTTCTTTTCTGGCTTCTGACTTATTGGTTTCTACATTTAAAGATAAGTTCATTTCTTTACCTTTGTCATCTAAATCAAAATCTTCTTCTCCTCTATTTACAACTTCAATGTAGTCTAGGGTTATTCCATTGATTTCTACCTTTTCCTTTTTATCTTTTTCAACTCTATATAGGATATATTTATTGTATATATATAAATTATGAAGCTTTTGATCTTTAATTGAAGTAATTTGTAATAATAAGTTATACATTTTATTGAATTTTTTTAATCTATTAATATAGTCATTCCTGTTAACTTTATTTAATTCTTCAATTTTTTCTACTGCTTCTTCTAAATAAACTAATCCATTAGCAAAAGCTTTTTCTTTATCATCTTGATTATAGAAAACCTCTGCATATTTTTTTATATTTTCCTCGGTTATTATTCCTAATTTTCTATCTAAAACCTGATAATATAGTTTGTATATATCATTAGGACTGAAGTTCTCAGTATTTATTTTAGTTGCTGTATAATAGGTTTCAAAGGCATCTTGTATATCCTGTGGATCATTAATAAAATCCAATACAAATGGTTCTTCCTTGCCTTTATATGTGCGATTTAAACGAGATAATGTCTGCACTGCATTAGCTCCCCTAATTCTCTTGTCCACATACATAGCACATAGTTTAGGCTGATTAAAACCAGTTTGAAACTTATTAGCTGCTATTAAAATTTTATAATCAGAAGTATCAAATTTATCCTCTGTTTGTGTATCTTTAAAACCGTTTAATTTATTTTCAGTAAAATTCTTTTGATCAGATTTAATTTTCCCTGTAAAAGCGACTAAAATACCTAAATCTTTATAGCCTTTTCTTTTCATATATTTTTTAAAAGCTATATGGTATTTAACTGCTTCTTTTCTGGAAGAAGTTATAAGCATAGCTTTAGCTTTTCCATTTAAAAGAGGTTTTATTTTGTTTTTAAAATGTTCTACAACAATTTCTGTCTTAAGTCTAATGTGTCTATCATTTCTTTTGACTTTTTTCATGATTTCTTTTTTTCCACTATATTTATCTACTTCGAAATTATTGTTATTTTCAATTCTTTTGTTAATATGAAAATAACTCTGATAGGTTATATAATTCTGTAAAACATCAAGAATAAAACCTTCTTCTATTGCCTGTTTCATTGAATAAACATGAAAAGGTTCTTTTCTATTGTTCTCATTCTTTGTTCCAAAAATTTTAAGCGTTTCTGGCTTAGGGGTGGCTGTAAACCCGAAAATACTTAAATTAGAAAGATCCTGTAATTTGCCAATTTCTCTATTTATTAAATCTTCATCGCTTGGTATTTCTTCATTGTTTCCTTCAATATCAGTATTTAAAGTCTCTTTTACTGCCAACATACTCTTACCAGTAGTTGAAGAATGAGCTTCGTCAATAATAATTGCGTATTTTTTATCTTTGGTATTGGTTACCTGATCTAAAATAAATCTAAATTTTTGAATTGTTGTTATTATGATTTTAGTGTTGTTATTAATTGCATCAGCAAGTTCTCTTGAGTCGTTTTCTATCGGTTTTACAAATCCGTCTTTAAAATTAATCTCGTTTATAGTATTTTGTAGCTGTTTATCTAAAACTAACCTGTCGCTTAAAACAATAACCCCGTCAAAGATTGTATTGTTCCATTTATCGTGTAGCATAGATAATTTTAATGAAAGCCAGCTAATTGAATAGGTTTTGCCACTACCCGTACTGTGTTGTATGAGATAGGTGTCTCCAGTTTTATTTTCTTTTACCTCATTGATTAAATTCTCAACTACTTCCAACTGGTGATATCGGGGAAAGATTTGGTTTTCTTTACCACCCTGACTATCTATAAAAACATACTCATTAATAATTTTCAGTAGAGTATCTTTTTGTAGAATTTCTTCCCATAAATAATAAGTGTTTTGTTTATTTGCAACCTCGGGATTTCCTTTTCCCTTGTTTTTTCCTTTTCCCTTACCTCTATTAAAGGGTAAAAAGAATGTGTTTTCATCTTTCAGCTCTGTTGTCATATAAATTTCTTTATTGTCTAAAGCGAAATTAACTATCGTTCTTTCTTTTGGTCTAAATAACTTTTCATTCGGAGATCTATCTCTTTTATATTGCTCTATTGCATCTTCATAGTCCTGGTTGGTATAGTTGTTTTTCAACTCCATTGTTGTTACGGGCAAACCATTAATAAAAAGAACAAGATCTATTCTTTTTTTATCAAAATGGTTCAGTTCTTCTGTTATTGAAAAGATGTTTTGTTTATACAAATTATAAGTTCTGGTGTTTAACCTATTTTTAGGTTTAAAGTAAACTAGTTTTAAATTTTCACCATAAATATCTAATCCGTTTTTTAAGATATATACGATTTTTTTATAACTTAATTGATTATCTAGTTCTTTAATTATTTCTTCTCTATAATTAGAGCCATATTTTTTTCTTAATCTATTTAAGGTTTTTTGCTGTGTTTTTTCTAAAAACTCAAATAAATATTTCATATCAAAGGCATAATTTTGACTATAATTCTGATTAAAACCTTCAATATATTCATTTTGGTTAATCAAATAATCTTTAATAATCTTCTGAAGTGAAGCTTCTCTTAAGTGGTCTGGTGTTCTCACTAAACCACCTCCTTTCCGTCATATTCTCTAACATCTATCTTTCCAGTAACAGCTTCAAAGATAAGAGATTTTTTGTATTCTTTATATTTTTTTATTGATTCTTTTGCCTTTTGGACTAAATAATTTATTTTATTCGTTTTACGATCAAGAAAGGATGCTATTTTTTCTTGTTCTTTTTTTGAAGGTTTTAATAAATAAGCATCATTAATTAATCTTTGATTTAATATTTTAGCTCCATAAATATTTTCTTTTGCATTTTTTGGTATGAATATTGGAGCTATATAGTACAAATATTTGATATCGTTATTATCATTTTTTTCAAAAGTAGCTAAAGCCTCATTTGTATAAATATTTCTTTTTAGAATCGCTCTTTTGCCGATACTCAACTTAAAACTGAATACTAAACTATTTTTTTTACTTATTTTTGGTCTATATTCTCTAATTGCTTTATCACTGATTTTAGATTCTGCTTCATAAATGTATTTGTTTTTAATATCAGATATGTTTAACCAATCATAACCATTTATATTATAATAAGTGTCATCTCTTGAAGATGGTGTGAATCCTGTGAAAAAATTATATTCATATTTAACTTTACTTAACCTCCATTTTTTAGGGATTTTACCAATCCAGTCAACTCCACTATCCTTATAATCAATTTTATCAACTAATTTTCCATTTTTATCAATGTAATTATCTCCTAATTTACCTTTAGTTACAGCTTCAGTTATAACTGATTTTTTAAATTTTTCTAAGTGGTCTATAAGAGTTTCTTTTTTGTTAATTATCTTATCTATTTCAGCTGTTTTTTGGTCAAGGAATGAAGCTATTTTTTGTTGTTCTTGTTTTGGTGGGTTTATAATATCAATTTGTTTTAAATTTTTATCGGTTAATGTCCACCTGTGTTCAAATGATACTCCACTTCCAAAAGCAAAAAATATTTTATTGAAATAATGATATTGAAAATATTTATTAAAATATTTCTCATCAATATTTGCATTTAAATCTTTTTCTAGAATAGTATAAGCAGGACTAATAACACCATTAAATTTTGAACAATCGACATAACCACTAATTAAATCCATTGGATTAAATACAATATCTCCAGGTTCTACTTTATGATATCCTTGATATGAAGATGCTAATTGGCCTTCATTATTTGTAATATCACGAACTTTTAAACCATTTAATGTTAATGATAAAACTGTAGGATTTTCAGAATAATATTTTTCTTTTTTTGTATGAAATAATCTTTTGATTTTACTTGTTTTCCAATGTTTAGGTATATCACTAACCCACTCAATTCCACTATCTTTATACTCCTCATATCTCTTATATTCTCTCATCATAACCACTACCCTAAAACTTTCTGCATAATTTCATTAATTTCTGCTTCCAGTTTCTCTATATCTTCCTTAATCTCATGAGAAGGCTCTAATTCCTCAAACTCATAAAAATATCTGGTGAATGGAATCTCATAACCAACTCTAGTATAAGAATAATCCACCCATGCTTCTGGCACATGAGGTTTAACTTCATTTTCAAAATAAGCTGTAATATTATCTTTTTCTTTCTCCACAAAATCAGAGTAATCCTGTTTATATCCTTCCACTTTATGGCTGAAAGGAATTCTCTCATAATCACGAAGATCTGTATCTGATTCTATCTTACCTCGCTTTTTGCAGTAGTCAGCATTTTCATCTCTTTTAGCTAAACCCTGTCTTACAGCTTTCATTAAGGAACGCTTTAAATCTAAATCTCCTAAAATATCTTTAAGAATTTCTTTAAATTCTTTTCTGTTTTTCCAGACTTTATCCTGGTCAATATTTTCTCTCAATCTATTTAAAATTTTCTCCTGCAGCTTCTTTCCTTTTTCCAGTTTTTCTAGTTTCTTTTTATCCTTAGATTTAAACTCAGGAGCTTCAGATAATTTCTTCAGCTTCTTATATTTTGTTTCATCAAATAATTTAGAGAAAGTGTTTTCAGAATAAATATTTTCAATTCTATCTTCAGTAATTTTGAAGTTTAATTTAAGTGGTCTTTCAATTCGAACTTTAAGATAACCAAATTCTTCTTTATCAAATATTTTAGAGTGTTTATTGTTCTCAAATTTTTCATATAGTGAGACAATTTTATCAATATGCTTTTTCTGCATTTCATTTGATTTATTTCCTAAAGATTTTCTTAATTTAGAATAAAAAGAACTTGCATCTATTAATTGAATTTTGTTTTTCCTTCTTTTAGGTTTATTAGTGGATAATACAAACAAGAAAGTACCTATCGAGGTATTATAAAAACTCGATTTTGGAAGTGCAACAATAGCTTCTAAATAATCATTTTCTATAATCCACCGTCTTATTTCACTTTCCCCACTATCAGCATCACCAGTAAATAAGGGAGAACTATTAAAAATAATTCCAAATCTACTCCCGTGTTCATCAGTTTTAGCTTTAGATATTAGGTGTTCTAAGAAAAGTAGAGAACCATCTGAAACTCGTGGAGTTCCTGCTCCAAATCGACCATTAAAACCCTGCTGTTTGTGTTCATCTTTAACTTTCTTACTACCATTACTCCAACTTACTCCAAATGGTGGATTCATTAATCCATAACGAACAGTTACATCTTTGTGCATATCATTTGTTAGTGTATTCCCTAGTTTAATTTTAGTTGGATCGTCTCCCTGAATTAACAGATCAGATTTGCAGATAGCATATGATTGAGGATTAATTTCCTGTCCATAAAGAATAGTATCTGCTTTAGGATTTTTCTTTTTAATGTATTTTTTTCCAGTAAAAACCATTTTTCCAGTACCAGCGGCAAAATCAGCAATTGAAAAAATATTATTAGGATTTTTAATATATTCTTTATCCTGTCCTATAACTAATTCAGCCATTAACTTAACAATTTCTGAAGGAGTATAGTGATCTCCAGCTTCAGCATTTTCGGAGAACTTTCTAATAAGCTCTTCAAATATATAACCCATTTCTTCATTTGAAACAACTTCTGGGTGTAAATTGATTTTATTAAATTCTTTAATGATTAAATATAGAAGGTTGTTTTTTTCTAATTTTTTAATCTCTTTATTTAAATCAAAATTAGCAACAATATCTCTAATGTTTTCAGAATATCCATTTAGATAATTATTGAAGTTCTCTTTAATATTTTCGGGATCGTCTAAAAGATTTTCAAAATCAAAATTACTATCATTGTAAAACTTTTCTCCTGCAATATCTTTTTTAATAAGTTCAGGAGCATTTTTGTTGTCTAAAACTTTTTTCTTTGTGTCTTTCAATAAATCATCAAACCTTTTTAGTACAACAAAAGGCAAAACAATATCACCGTAACGATTAGGTTTGTAAATACCTCTCAATAGATTAGAAATATTCATACATAGTTGAATCTTTGTGTTAAAATTAGTCAATTAAATTCCTCCTAGATTTTTTAATATAGTATATTTATTCTTTAATTACATTTTTTACCAATTGAAAGTTAAAAAAATTACCTTTTACTGATTAATTAATAAAGGGCAATTCCATAATTTTACATTTCTAAATACACTATATCATAATTGGAATTAATTGTCAATTTATAACAACGAAGGAATATTATTCTATTATGCTATTAATTTAACCCTTCTAATCGCTTTATTTTAGCAAATATAGAAGATTTTTACACCAACAACCACTTACACCTTTTTGGTGGACAAGTCCGAGAATTAGCCGATACTGGCTCGTGGAAGGTTTTTGTAGGTGATGAAGCAAGTTTCAGCGAAGAAATAACTGAAGAATGTTGGAAAGGAATTGAGACAATTATATAGATATAAAAATAGCCAGGCATTAAATTGCCTGGCTATAAATATTTATAACTTTTTATTATTGTTATTAATTTTATAAAATTCTATTTATTTACATTTGTAATTAAAAAAATTATTATCTTCAAAAGTATTAATTTTTTGTTTTATTCTTGCTTTTTTTGCTTTAAAATTAGTAAACAGGGTTATAGATCCATCTTTTCTTTCGATAAAATCTGATTTGAGTTTCGGGATTTCTAAATTACCTATTAATTCAGCAAACCTAACATCAATATAATAAGTTGATTTGAATTGATTATTTACTTCTCTTGATAATTCATATGTCTTTTTGTCTTCATTTCTTTTGTTTTTTTTATCATAATTGTCGATATTAATAATTATATCTAAAATATTCTCAAAAGATATAAGATAAATAGCATTAAAAAAGACTTGTAAATAATAATGTTCAACTCCAAATGTTTGTATCCACTTGTTGATTAAAATTAAATCTTCTAATTTGGGGGTTATACTTAGAAAGTTGTTTTCTTTTGTTAAATAAGCACTTGAACGAACTTCAATAGCAGCTTTAGCCCCTTTAACTTTATCAGAACAACAATTGTTTAAAATTTTTTGTTCTAAATTATTGTTTTCTTTTAAAAAACCTTCACTATATAATAATAGATCAGGTCGTTTACCAATCATTTGTAGTTCATTATGATAATCTTTCCAATATTGATTAAAACCTTTATCTTCAGGTAATAAGTTTTGATACCTTCCATATTTAATAATATTTTCAAATGATCTATATATAACTTTTTCAGCCCAATCTCCCTGTTTTTTATTTGTAATAAAATTTGAATATGATTTATTAGGTGGATTGGTGCTTCTATCTTTATAATTAAACACTTTATCAATCTTTTTCTTTATTTCTGGGATACTTTTTTTAGCAGTTAAATATGTTTTATTTCCTATTCCATGTATTTGTTTAATTGTCTTTTCTTCATCTTTGAAATTGTTTAAATTTATATTTTTCTTAATTAAAGTTTTGGCCTTAGCTGGACCAATTCCTTTTAATGCAAAAATTCCATAAATGTTTTTTATTTGTTTTAATTTATTGGCAATTCTTTTTTTATAGCCTTTATTCAAATAATAAAACCTCCTATATAATATTAAATGGAATATTTATCCATTAAAAATATAATATCATATATTTAAGTTTTATTACAAATTTTTCCATTATTTAATAATCTATGTTTTTATCTATTATTTTTATTGATTTTTTACAATATATTCCATTATATGATAAAATAAAAATAAGTTGCTTTTTCAATAATAAACTTTAAAAAGGAGAATTTTATGGATAGTAGAGAGGTCTTATTTAAAAAAAGTTTTGATTTTAACGAAAAAATTGAAGGTTCTTTGGCAAATATTGAACATGAGCTTGCAAATATTCAGGAAGAATTGCAATATATAGGAATGTTCTTTTTACAAGAGGAAAAATTTAATCAAGTTAATGGAATAATGGAGTCTATTAAAGATATTAAAGACTTAAAACAAACTATTAATAATACTAGAAGAACAAAAAAACTTTGTCAAAAAAGATATTACAATGAAGATGGTAAATTATATTTTTATTTAAACGAAAACATATCTAAGGTTAGGAGTTTAAAGTTATATGGTGCAAATATTAGAGATGTTGAATTGGGTGCTGAATCTTTTAGAGAGATTTTGGTAAGAATTTTTAATAACCTTGATTATGGATTAAACGATAAAAGGTTTTTTAAGCTTATTGATGAAATGAAATCTAAATCAAATTATTGTTTATCTACTGATTCTAAAGAATTTAAAAACAGTTCCCAAATCAAATTGAAGAAAAATAGAGGAATTGTATATTTTAATAAGGAAGCAAGTTTAGATCGTTTTATAAAAACCTTGATTTATTTTGGTAGGAAGAAAGAAGATTTTTTTGAAAATGTTGTTTTAATTTTCCATAAATCCAAAGAAGATATTCCAGATAAAAACTTAGATTTTTTATCTTTAAAAGAACATTGGTTTAAAAGAGATCCTCGTATTCTAATTTTTAAAAATAAAGATATTTCAGTTAGTAATTGGATTGATTTATTTTTAAAAACTAATATTGAAATATTAAAAGACAAAGGAACACATAGGGTTATTGACAAACATTATTTAAATGGACACATTAAAAATTATTTGACTTATGATAAAAATAAATTTAAAAGACATAAAGAAATTCCTTGTGGGAAAAATAAAATTATATATATGAGATGTGATTTTTCTATTCATGCAGTACAAATAAAATTGAAAGCATTATTTAATGAACTTAACTATAAACACAATATTTTAAAAGTTGGATTTTGATAGAAAAATAGCCAGGCAAATTAATGCCTGGCTTAATTTCTACCTATTTAATATTTTAGAGTTTTCACTGTGTTCCATTCCAATTAATTCATCATCAGAATTAATCTCTGTTCTCATAATACCAAGCTTCATATCTAAAACATATTTTGGTATCCAATATCTATCTTCGAAGCTATGTCCTTCACCCTCTATTACTGATTCAATATAATACCATTTTTCTCTCAAAACATAATCCATAATGAACCTATTTTTAATCCAATTAACCCAAGATTGAAGTAAATCATTTATTCCTTCCATGCTTTCATCTGTCATATTAGGGATTAAGTGAACAGGATAACCCTGAGAAACTCCTTTAACATAATATGTTCCACTTCTAACATTAGGCTGTGGAAATTCATCTAACTTTAAAACATCTCCTACTTTTACCCCATTGTCTTCTTTTTCTAAACCATAATAACCTAAAACTTTCTTATACATTACACAATCTAAAATATGACTTATTTCTATCTCATCGGTTTCAAAATTTTCCATTTTTTCTTTAATTAAAAGCCTTATTTCTTTAGACATTTCAAATTTAATTTCTTCTGGATAGGGGTTTTCTTCAATCAAAGTATATTTGTTGTAATATTTGTTTTCAATCAACTCTTTTTCTGTCAGTTTAGGAAGAAAATGCTTAATTGTTTCTTCTAGAAATAATTTAACATCTTTGTTTTCTTTTTCAGCAATATTTTTAAAGTCTAAAAATATATCACTTTTGGTTTTTATTTCAAAAGGATTTACATATTCTTTTTCTATTTCTTCAATATTATTTTGAGAAAATACAACATATAATTCTTTAAGACTTAAATTTTCTATATCTACTATTATATCAACCCATTCGATATAGTCCTTATCTTCTATTTCAGAAAAGTCTTCTAATTCTTCTGAATTACTATAAATTATTTTTTTCAAATTAAGCTTATTTTCAAACTCTGATTCAGGACCTCTATAACTTTGGTATCTATTTGTTTCTAGTGTAAAATATATATTCTCATAGCTGTCTTCGTCTAAATAGTTTATTTTATCTAAAACCCATTTGAAAGACTCTATAATTATTTCTGGGTTATTTTCAACAATTCTCAAAAAAATTTCAGGAACCCAATATTTTTCTCTATATATTCCGACACTTTCAATACAACACCAAAAACCATTAAGGGTTTCTTCAGGGAGTTCTTCATTCATAACAAAAGCATTATATATGTTGTTCGAAATTTCATCAGAAATTAAATGATCGGGGAAACCATCATTTACGGTTATGATTCTATAGATATCTGACTCTACTTCATATATATTTTCAGGTACTTTAAAGGATTTTCCAGGATAAAGAAATTCTAAACTGCTTTCATTTTCTCTTTTTTCTGCCTGCACTACTTCAATCATTATATATGTCAAAATCTCTCTAAAGGATAAGTTGAGCTTATCAACCACCCCTTTTAAAATTTTACGATTTTCCTCATTAACAGCAATTGACCGAGTTGCTTTAACCTGCCCCTGTTCTGAATATAATTTCTGTTTAATTTCAGATTCAGTTGGAGGGATTGAGTTAATATAGATTGGAATTTTTTTATTAATAAGATCTTTTATATTACTGTCATTTTCCTGAGCAATACTTTTAAACTCATTGTAAATGTGTAAATCAAAATCATCATTATACCTTTTCATTTTAACCTCTCCTTTATAATACCTGTTATTTAATTAAATAATACTTGTTATAAAAACTTATAATACTTATTATAAAATATTATAACACCTATTATAAGAAAAAGCAAATAAAAAAACCAGAGAAGTTAATCTCTGGCTAAAAATAGTTTTAATCAAAATCAAGTGTTTGGAAAAAACTAAGATAAAAAGGGCAATGATCTTTAAGCATTTCATCTTCAATTTCCTCTACTAACCTATCTAATGTAGTATCTAAAATTACAAATGTGATATATCCTTTTTTATTATAAGCAGCTCTCTTTTTTCCTATATCATATGTGAAAGCGTGTTGTTTGGTTATATTATCAAGGTTTTTAACATTATCTACTATTAAAAAATCACTATGCAGTTTATCATTTATTTTCTGGTAATAATCATGGGATTTTTTTATTTCCCTATTTTCTTCCTCACACATTGATCCTGGATATGAATGTTTATCCATAAAATCATAAAATTCATCTTCAGCTTTTTTGTATTGTTCCATATCATTATTAAAATTTATATATTCAATATCTTTTAAATATCTATCTTCTTGTTTGATTGCCATTGTCATATCATAAATAAAAGCTCTCTTTTCTTTAGTGTTCTTTCCAGTCAACAATAAATTAGAATTACTAAAATATTTTAAGATTTTATTGGTTTTAAAAAATACCTTGTCTTTTTGCAAATAATTATTAAACCATGTTGGTAAATTTGTCATTTTATCTCTCCTTTTTTTCATATATTTATTAGTTATAGTAATATTTTAACATATTATATTTATTTTACCAAATTTTTATTAATCTAAAAACTAGACTTAACATATATATTGTTTAAAAACTGTTTTGTTTTTCTATCTTATATAATGTTAACAGCATAATATTTAGACTTGTAAAAACCAAATACCCTAAATGAAAAACTGAAAAGACAAATAAAAAATAAACTAATGGAGTATATTGAATAAAAAATAAGTTAATTAAAATTATTAAAAATAAATCATAAAACAATCCATAACCAATATTGTAAATGAAAAATTTATATTTATTATCTTTTTTGATTTTATCTTCTTCTTTTAACTTATTTTTGAAAGCCTTATTATTTAATAAATAGATCCCCATTAAAAATATTAAAAAGCTAAAACTAATATATAAAGACACATATTGAACATTTATTCCTAATACAAAAAGATCTGTATTTTTCAAAAAGAAAAGACCAAATAAAGCTGGTAGAATAAATGCAAGCCAAATATCTTTCATCTTAAAATAACTAAAATAATCAAAAATTTTAAACCCTGTATTCATCGACATTCTCCTTTATATTTAATATTTATCTAAGTTAATTATAACATTATTGACATTTATTGTCAATTGTTTTCTAATGGTTTATTATAACAAAAAACCAGAGGAATTACCCTCTGGCTTTAAAAAATTGTTACATCTGAACTGCAACTAATATATTATTTTCTCCATTGCTTTTAAAAATTTTATCATTACCTGAGGTTATAAATACATAACCACCGTTAAAATCAATATAGTCTTCTAATTCTGGATCTATCTCTAGTAATCTTTGACTGCTTTCAGTAAAACAGTTTATGGGGACTTGACCAATATTAATCCAAACATCTTTAAAATCAAATTTAAATTTTCCATTAATAATCATCTTTCCTAGAATTTCTTCTGGATTGTCTTGATAAAGATTTAAAATGTCTTTTAAATGCCCTCTATCTTTCCAGGCATCTAATAACCTTCTTTTATTTACTTCTAATAATTTTCTGTCCACTATTATCTCTCCTTTTACAAACTTACGACTATTGTAAGGTATTTATTATTTTGGCTTGCAAAATATTCGTCTTCATGACTTGATAAAAAGACCTTATTTTCTTCATCTTCACTTAGGGTTACTAATTCATCTCTCCCTTTTAATTTATCCTGACTTTCTTTTGCAAAACATTTTAAAGGGATTCTTTCTATATTTTCAACAATATCAAAATAGTTTATAACAAAGGCTTCATTCTTTTCTATTTCATCTGTTACAAACTCAGGTTCTTTTAAATAGGTATTTAAAAGCCCTTTTAAATGACCTTCTTCTCTCCAAACCCTCAACAATTCTTCTTTGTTTAGTTTTAATTCTAATTTTTCCATTATTATCTCTCCTTTTTTATATTAATTATGCAGTTTTTTGACTTTTTTCTTCTTCAGCAGTTATTAAATCTACTGCTTTTTGTGCTCTACTGCTTGCTCTAACAATTAACCTGTGATTATTTTCTAACTTTTCAACCCAACCTTTAATATATGCAGCTGAATTATCTAATGTTTCATCAGTTTCAATACCAGCAATATTACAAAGCATTGCAGAACCAATTTCAGCAACAAGCTCTTCTTTAGAATAGCTTTTGCTTGAAAAAATAAACTGATCATCATTAGTGAACCTATTCAACCGACTGTTATGTCCAGTTGAATGAATTAATTCATGAAATATAGCAGCATAATATTTGTTAAGGTCTTTAAATTGTTCCATTTTGGGAACAACAACCTTATCTGTTCTAGGTTGATAAAAAGCCCTATCAGAAGTTTTAATTTCAATTTTAGGTTTATCCTTAAAGTTTTTAATAATATTTTCTGCTGATTCAATTGGATCGTGAGTTGTAGTTTCAAGTTTACTTTCAACTCCTTCAACATCATCAATGTGAAAAACTCTATAATACCTTAAGAAAGGTATTTTCTTTTCAACTTCTTCAACTACTCCTCTTTCATTTTTCTCCTCAACAGTTTTCTTGAGCATCTTATAGTAAATAACCATTTCTGATTTACTGCCTTTTTTGACATGACCTCCTAATTTTTTAGCCTGATTAAATGTTAAATACTCGCCAGGCTTTTCTAAAAGAAGAAGATTAACTCCACTATAAGAATTACGACTAACATAATTAATTTTTTGTCCAATCCAACCCTTTTTCCAGCTAATATTACCCTCTTTTAATCTGCCAATAATTTTGTCAGTAATTATTTTATATACTTTGTTACTCATAATTTTAAAACCCCTTTCATTTAATAGTTTGATAATTTTTTGACTGCTGTTCTAATAAGTAATTTGAAAAAAATATTTTTATGTCGTTTTTACCCCCTTAATGTCATTTTATAAATGTCTTAAATTTTTATTATATATTCATCTTACCATAAATTTAATTTTTATCCAATAAAAAGAAAAAACCAGACAAATTAATGTCTGGCTAATCTTCATTATTACCTATATTAATTATATTTTTTTATATTAAAAACCAAAATCAGAAAATCCTCCACTAAAACCAAAACCTTTACTTTGAGAATTAGAATTACTATTTATTGAATGACCTATTGACTGACCGTTTTCACTATAACCTGTTCCAAATCCCCCTTGTGGTTTAACTCTATAACTTTTTGTAACACCGTTACCATTAGTTATTGATTCAGAATAGCTTCCATCACTATATATGGTTTGTGTTCTTCCATTTGCACTTCTTGACTGACTATATGTCCCATCATTATAAACAGTTCTGCTTTTACCAAAACCATTTTCATTAAAGGAAATTGACCTACTTGTTCTTCCATCTCCATAAATTGTTCTTGTTTCTTTAGAATTTATACTTGAGCCAAAATTTCCAAAACTAGAACCACTATTTATACCTTTGTTTTGGTTTGTATTAAAACCAACACCTTCGCTATACCCTTCATTAATACTACGACTTGAACCCCAACTAGAACCCATAATGCCCTCGCTTTTTCCTAGATTTGAGCCAAAACTGGAGCCACTTTGTAAGTCCTCGTTAGAACCCCAACTTGAACCACCACTCATACCAGAACTTGATCCAAAATTAGAACTTGTACTCATTCCCATTGAACTTCCAAAACCAAAAGCAAAGGTAGAAATTGTTAATAAAAATATAAGACTAATTGTTAAAAAAGAAACTTGCTTTTTCACTTTAAAATCCTCCTAATTATTATTTGTTATTTATGTTAATTATACCATATTATAGAATTTAAACAAAAAAGAAAAACCAGACAAGTTAATGTCTGGCTTAAAATTATTTATTTAAATTTACCAAGTATAATCGCAGTTATTACATTTAAATGTTTTGCTCATTTTACCAGCAGCAAAAACTCCAAAAAGCAGAGCAGATTTAGCTTTACTGGCTTTACTTATCTTTTCTACATTTTTTGATCCACAAGTCGGGCATTTAATTTCATTTTTTTCTTCCATCTTAACTTACCTCCCAAGTAAAAACAATTTATTTTTTTAAAAAAGCTTTAATTTCTTTAAAGGGAATATCATATTCCTGAGCAATGTTCTTAATTGCTCTAACTATTCTTTGAGTATTAGCGTATTTTTTAAGATAACCCTCTTTACCACTTTTTAACTTAAAAACTTCTACTGGAGTATTTACATTCATTCTTCTTTTACTGTAATAAACAGGAATATTTTTTCTAACTACTAAACTTTCAAACTTTGTCTCATCCAGTTCTTTAAAATAACGAAAAGTTTCTGTTAATATATCTGTCCAATATTTACCTTTAATTTTTTCTCCCTGGATTAATAAATAATCGGGTTTTGTCCCTGTAAAATCTTCATTTAAATAATGATAATCGGGACTATATATTGAAATCATATTTTTTATTTGTAAAATTAGAAAATTTAAAGTGTCAAGTTCTTCTTGTTGTTTTTCAATTTTTTCTTCATCATTAAAACTATTAAGATTTTCTTGCATTTTTTCTTTTGCAGTTTCAAATTGTTTTTTAATTTGACTTAAGGCAAAAACCATCTCTTCATTATCTTCTGGCAAATTCTTTTCTAGTGTTTTTAAAATCTTATTAGCTTCTTCCATTTGTTAAGCACTTCCTTTTTTGTTTTATTTTGTAATTATATTATAACACAAAATAAGAAGATTGGCAAATATTGGAAATGATTAATTCACCTATTTTTAGGTGATTTAACTTATTTCACCGTTTTAAAGGTGAAATATAAAAAAGAGACCACTAAAAAGTGATCTCTTTAATCTATTATTAATAAAAATAATCATTTACTCCTTTTAGAATTGAATCTGCAATTCTATTTATATAATCTTGAGATTGCAATAAAATTGCTTCTTTTTTATTAGATACAAAACCAGTTTCAACCAAAACAGAAGGCATATGAGTTTTAGATATAACATAGAAGTTACCATATTTAATCCCTCTATTTTCCCTATTTAAACTCTGTGAGAGCTTATCCTGTATTCTATCAGCTAATTTTTTTCCTTGATTGCTCTTAAAGAATGTTTCAATTCCATGTGCAGAATTATTGTAAAAACTATTAGCATGAATACTGATAAATATATCTGCTTTACTCTTATTTGCTATATCAACCCGTTTCCATAATGAAAGGAACTTGTCGGTATCTCTAGTTAATATCACTTTATACCCGTGATTTTTAAGAACTTGAGCTGATTTTAAAGCAATACTCAATACAGCTTCTTTTTCTTGCAAACCATTAACTCCAACAGCTCCAGGATCAAAACCACCATGTCCTGCATCTATCACAATTGTTTTATTTTTTGGTTCAACTTGAGGTGTTGTAATTTCTTTTTCATTTAAATGAATAATTATATGGTTATTTTTTTCTTCTAATCTATAGTTTTTCTTTTGGTCAAATTCAAATACTAATCTCATTAGTTTTTCTTCATTTACTTTAAAATAACCACTACGAACATCTTTTATAGCCTTAAACTCAGGCAAGTCAAGGCTTTTTATATTATCTTTTAACTCCTTAAAGTCAAAAACTAATCTAAATGGTTCATTAAATGTTTTTACTTCAAAATCAGTCTTTTTTGATAACTCTATATTTATTGTGTTTTTATCTGGCATTATTATATTTTTTATTTCATTTTTTAAACTAACTTCGTATTTATATTGATCATTTATTAAAAGCTGATTAACACTATAATCAAGCATTTCATTTAAGTCAGCAACAATTCTCGTAGTGTTTTTATTGAATTGTGAACTTCTTAAATTATTAACAATGCCATCTTTTATAACAACATCGTCTTTTACTTTTTCTCCTCTTGTTGTATTATCTAGATCTATAATTAGTCTAGGTGGTTTTCCTAAAGTAAATACATTTGGAGTAATTTTATTTTCAGAATAAAAACTTATAACATTTTTGTAATAACTTAAATTATTTATTTTATTTTGATAATCAAATTTAAAAGTAGTTTTGTTTTTCTGTTTATTAGCAACTTCTTTCATTATAGCATTATCTTTTAAATGAACAATCAGTCTTAAACTAACTGGATCTAAACTTTTTTGCTTAACCTTTACATTTTCAATATATTTATGGTTATCAATTCTTAATTTATGATCACCAATAACAACATTTTTAATATCAATAAAAATAATATCCTTTTTGATATAGGATATTTCAATATTTTTAGTTTCTCCCGTACTAAGTATATCTAAACTTTTACCACTAGCCCTTATTTCTTTTAATTGAGGTAAGAAGTGTAAAATTATTTTATTTTTTTCTTCAGTAACTCCACCATCAATATTAAAAGGGATAAAATAACGACTTCTAATTGATATTCGAAGCAAAGCCTTTTTAGGTACATTTTCAACTTTTAAATAATAATTTTTATTAGAAACATGATCAGAAAAATTTTCACTAACAGAAGCGTTAGCGATTTCAAGTTGTATTCCTTTTCCATCTTTATCTTTACTTATTCTATAAGGAGTTGATTTATTTAAAGACACTTCAAGTTGATTGGTTTCATTTCTCCATTTTATGTCTTCAACCTTAATAGAGGGTTTAGATATATATAAATCATCCTTTTTATTATCATATTTAGTTAAATAACCAAATATCTCTATTAATGAAACAATAGGTACAAAAGCTTTATTGTTAAATATTTTTAACCCATTTTTACTATCAATTAAAGAATTATTGATTTGTATCTTTTTATTTTTGTCCATCATTTTTATTTTTGTATCTTCAGTTTTTATATCTAAAATTTTTAAATTTGGTTCCCAATTTAAATCTGCATTAATCAAATCGGCAAAATCAACAGCTTTTATTAAGATTTCACCATTTGTTTTCTTCAAGGAAACATTATCTGTTATATTTTTGTTGTTAAAAAATAAATTAGTATTTTCTGCTGCAACATTTACTGTCGTTAAAATTAAAAGCAATATTAGTATAAAAAGGGTTTTATGTTTCAATAATTTACCTCCATTTCTGTATTATATTAAGTTTACATTATACTTCTTCTTTGGTAAATTATACCATTAAAACCCCTTGATTGTCAATGATTTCCAGCAAATAAAAAGCTCCCTAACTAAATAGGGAGCTAAAATTATTTCTTAAGTGGAAAATTAGCACTTAAAGCTGTCATATTATCTTCTCTTTTTACTTCCATTTCGATTTTTCTTGAATCTATATCAAGGTATTTTCCTAAAACACCGATTAATTCTTTTTTCATAGACTTCATTTCTTTTGGACTTAATTTTACTCTATCTTGAACAAGAACAAACTGTAACCTTTCTTTTGCTACACTTTTGCTCTTTTTACTCTTAAATCCTAACATTTCTAGTAGGTTAATTGTATTTTCCCCCTTCTTTATATATTAAAAGTTAACTAATTTTTTTAATTTACTAAAAAAGCCTTCTTTTTCTAGTTTCATCATTGGAATTTCTTTGCCTGTAATTCTATCTGCAATATTTCTATATGCTTTACCAGAAATAGCTCTTTCATTAGTGGCAACGGGTTCTCCTTTATTTGTTGACATAACAACATTTTCATCCTCGGGAACAATACCCACTAAGTCCACAGCAAGAATATCTGTAATATCGTCAATATTCATCATATTTCCACTATCAACCATATCTGCTCTTATCCTGTTAATAATCACTTGAGGACCGTTTAGTCCTTCAGCTTCTAATAGTCCAATAATCCTGTCTGCATCACGAATAGCCGATACTTCGGGAGTGGTAACAATAATTGCATGATCTGCTCCTGCAATAGCGTTTTTAAAGCCCTGTTCAATCCCTGCTGGTGAATCAACAATGATATAATCCATTTGTTCTTTTAATTCTTCAATAACTTTTTTCATTTGTGGACCTGAAATAGAGTTTTTATCTCTAGTTTGAGCTGCTGGAAGCAAATATAACCCATCATATTGTTTATCTCTAATCATTGCTTGTTCTAAACGACAGGTTTCTTCAATAACATCAACAAGATCGTAAACTATTCTATTTTCTAGTCCTAAAACAACATCTAAATTTCTTAAGCCAATGTCTGTATCAATTAAGCAAACATCATGCCCTCTCATAGCAAGAGCTGTGCCGATATTTGCTGAGGAAGTTGTTTTCCCAACCCCACCTTTTCCTGAAGTAATAACAATTGTTTTTCCTGCCAAATTTGATTCCTCCTATATTTTATAATATTTATTTACTATGTTTACATTTTACCAAGATTTTACTCTTTTGTCAAGCTAAACCTTAATAAAAGACCTCATTAATATTTCAATATGGTCATTTGAGGGTTAAATGAGTATGTTTATTCTTTTTTTGAGTATATTTCTATTAAAATCTTTTATATAGACAATCCCTCATTAATTGATTGATTTCATTTAAGTCCTTTTCTTTTTCGGGTAAAGAAAAGATAAAATGTTCATGTTGCTTTATTAAATTGGCTAATTTTTTCCATTCAGTTAAATTGTCCATAACAAAAGATTTGTTCTGATTATTTTTAATTCCCTCATCAAAAACTTTTTTTAAAGTTAAATTATCATTAATAATATAAAGTTCAACGGGGTACTTTATTTTCTGAACAGCAGAAATTAAACCAATTAACAATGTTTTTATTTCAGAGTTTTTATTTGGTTTGCCTGTAATCTTTTTCTGGTGTTTTCCAGAAATAAGTTTAGCAGAATATTTGTTTTTGTCAGCATATATTATTAGTTTTACCTGCATTTTTTTATCACCTAAGTTTATTTTATATTATTTTTTTACATAAAAAAGACCACTCAATTAAGAGTGATCTTTAAAATTTAATCTACCAATTATTTATTTCCTTTTGAGGAATAATAATTTTTTCTTCTTTTATATTTTTATCTAATCTCAAAATTATCACTCCTTGTTAGAAAAAGTTTCTTTTGTTTCAGTAATATTTCCTTCAACATTACGACAATTAACCTTTCCTCCTGCAAAAACATTTCCTTTTATGTCTCTACATTTAACAGAAAGATCTGTTGTTAAATTATTAATATTTCCTACAATCTCTATTGTTTTTCCCTGCATATTAATATTTTCTTCATTGAGTTTTTCATTATTGGAAAATATCTGGTTATCAATTATCTTAATATCTTTATCTTTAGTTGAATAAATTTCTCCATCTATATTAATAATCACTTCTTTTGTAGAATTTTTTAGAGCCTTTTGTTTTTCCTTATTAAATAAAATGCTTTTACTTTTAGGTTGCCTATTTTCTTTTAAATATTTTTTAAGTTCTTTAACTTCTTCTTCGGTTAATATACTATTATCTCCAAGAAAATTATCAAACATTTCAAATATCAATCCAATAATGAAGATAATCCCTGTTATAAGGAGAAGGCTAGAAATTATTGTTTCTTCTTTTGTAGCTTCACCAGTATTATCTTGAGCTTCAACAGGAACAGCAGCTATCAAAATCATTATCATGAAAGCAAATAATGCTATAATTAATAGTTTTTTCATTAATATCTCTCCTTTTAACGACTATTCTATATTAATATATCTAAATCACATTGAGTTTACACTTCCTTTTGCATTAATGTTCCCTTTAACTTTATCACAATTAACACTTCCACCTGCTGTTATATTGCCACCAACATTATCACAATTAATACTGCCACCTGCTTTAATATCGCCTTTTACATTATTACAGTTGACCGATAAATCAGTTTCTATACTGTTAATATTTCCCTTAATTTCGATAGTATTGGCTTTTACTTCTTCTTCATTAACTAATTTACCATCGGCATATATTTTTCCGTTAACAACTGAAATATTACTACCTTCTACTTCATATTTTTTTCCATTAACATTTATAGTGTTCTTAGGTTTTGTACTACCCTTTGATTGTTTATTGTCTTTAAATAAAATACTGTTACCTTCTTTTCCTTTTTTTGAAGAAATTGTCTGTTGATTATTACTTACATTATTTCCCCAACCAATACTGGAAAAAGTATTAGAATTTGAAGAAGATTCTCCAAATAAAAATTCGAAAATAGTTTTTGCTGTTATAGCAAGAACTGAACCAATTATAAATCTATCAAAAAAAGACATATCACCTTTTATAGAAAAAGCCAAAATAAACATTGTGGTAATTAAAATAACTTCTGCTGTTTTTATTGAGTTTTTATTCATTTTCTATCTCTCCTTATTTTTTTACTAATCTTGTTTTATTTCTAATATATTGTCTATAAAATTTAATGTTTTTTTTAAAAATGATGGGAGATCTCCCAACAAGTAACTTGCAATGAATACGCTTATAGATGATATAAACAAACCTAACACCAATTTATCAACCAAATTTACATCTCCCTCAATAAAAAAGGGAAATATAAATGTCAATATGGCAATTACTATTCTAAACTCATCATTTAGGTTGATTTTATTATTCATCTTCTATTTTCTCATTCCACTCTGTTTTATGAAAACCAAAACCACTATCTACCATATATAAGCCATCTTCTGCTTCTATTATGTCTCCTATCATCATGCTTCTACCACGAAAAGGCTTTTCACCAAAATCATTCTGACATTTTTCATAAACATCTGCAAGACTTTTAAAGCCCCCTTGATATTTAAGTTCATAATCCCTAATTAGTGGATTAATATCTTTTTCTCCTGGTGAAAAAGTATAATTGTGGTATCTTTCCATATCTTCTATTGTTTCACTTTCTAAAAGTTCTCTACTTATATAATAAATTTTATATTCTGGCATTTATTCCAACTCCCCTGGTATATCCTTAAGTTTTAAAAGGTCTTTTAGTTCTTGCCTTTGCTCCTTACTTAATCTTTTTGTAATCCAACCTTCTTCACAAATATCTTGATAGTAATTCTTTTTGTTTGTATAGGTTACAAAAAGCCACTCTGGATCAAATTCATTATCGGGAAGGTATTCAAAGACTATAATAGCTCCATTTTCCCCTTTAACTGCAATATGAAGTTTTCTGTGTTCAGAAATCTCAACAAATACTTTTTCAAAGTCCCTTCTAACCAACTGTGGCATTTCTATATTAATTGTTTTCATTATATATTCCTCCTATTTTAATTTACTGTGCAAATTTAATAATATAATCTTTGTTTTCATAATTATCTACGACAATTCCTAAATCTTTTTGGTTTAACTCTTTTTTATGTCTTTTATACATTGAAATAAAGTCTGAATCAGGGATAGCTTTAATCTGTCCCATTAATAACTGTTCTGCTTTGATAGCCCACATAGTATTTGAAAAAACTTTAAGATCATCAATTTGAGAGATTTTTTTAGAATGTTTGTTTTCTAAACCAGCAATAATATTATCAGAAATTTCTTCCCTGTTTTGACTAAAGTGATCCAACCTTTTTGACATAAAAAACTTTTCTGTTTTCATTATTAAATCAGCTCCTTTTAATTGTTTTGTAAATAATATCTCATTATTTCTAAAGTTTCTTCATCTGATAGGTCATCTTCAATTTGAATGTTTTTAACGGTTTCTAAGTTATGAATTTGAATCATACCCTCTTTACTAATGTGATATAATTTGTCGTCTATAAAAACATCATAAATACCTGGTTTAATAGTTTTGATATTATCAAAAGTGTCAACAATATCTACCATATAATCGACCTTTTCAAAAATATCTTCTGTTAAACCATTCTTGTTAAATATAGTATTAACTAATTCAAGATTCTCTCTTTTCATTTCTTTAGTTATGTCATCAATCTCCTGGTAATTATCCTTGATCTCTTCAATTAAATTTTGAATTTTAGATAAATTTTTATTTTTCATTTTTTACCCCTTTCAATTGTCTTTTAAAAAATGTCTGCTTTTATTTGTTATACCTTTATTTTAACATAAATTGCTAAAAAAAGAAAATATTATAAAAAAAGACCATCAATTAAGATGGTCGTTAATGTTTATAAAAATTTCATTAAATCTTTGTAAAATAGATAAAGTTTATGTTCTGTATAGTTTGGAATTAAATCATTTTTATTACTTAAGCCAAATCTTTCTGTTATATTAATGTTTTCGTCTTTTTTTAATTTAATCATTAATGTTAATTTAGCTGAAGTTCCCTTTTCTTTTTGCAAATAAAATTTTATAAGCTCAATATTATCTAATTTATAATTATTAATCTGAACATTTTCTTTTGTTAATTTAATTAAGGTTAAATTTCTTTCATTAAAAGAAAATACTCTTAATAGTTGATTGGTTGGATATTTTTGAAAGTTTATATATGGTTCTATTTTATCATCTTCTATAATTTCAAAAAGACTTCTTACTATATTTATTTTCTTTTTTCTTAATAAGTCTTTATCAATAATTAACATATCGTTTTTATTAATTATTTCAATAACTTCATTAATAATGCTCACATCTAACATTTTTCTCACCTCACTCGATACTTTTAATTAGATGTTACCATTTATTTACTTTTTATACAAGAAAAAACCACCCATAATTAAATGAGTGGTTTTAAAAAATATTTATATTTAGAGTTGAGGTAAATACATTTCTCTTTTAGCTTTAATCAATTCTCTTTCTACCTTATCTCTCATAATATTTTTAGCTATTTGCACTACAAGTTGATATGGTGTTTCAACAACACTAAGATCAAGATCTAATAAATCTAATTCTTGATCATCATTTTCATAATAAATTTTATATCTTTTTTCTGGAGTTGTAGCATTATAAAAACCTTCATTAAAATCATAATCTTTAAGGTTTCCATTTTCTGAAATATGATCAAGTATTTCTTTGGTTAAATTAATAGCAAGGGTTTCGGTAAAAGTTTTATCTTCATCTCTTACTTCCCTGGCATGATCTTCATTTAAATACATATCTTCAATAGTTCCTTCTTCATTATACATTTTAAGAGCTTTTTCAATAACTTTTTCGTCATTATCAATTTCTCTTGGATCATCTAAGTCAAATTCGGATACAATCCATTCTCTCTCAAATCTCACTACTTTTCTAGTTTCTTCTGTCATTTTAAATCATCTCTCCTTTTATTTTAATTTTATTTTTAATAAATTGTCTTTTTAGTTTAAATATTTGTCGTATTCAACAGTTTCTTTTGCTTTTTCAAAAATTGCCTTTTCAGCAATATCATAAAGGAAGTTTTCTATTGTTAAATGATTTTCTAATGGTCTAAAATCAGATACATCTAATTTTTGCAATGGTAAACTTTTAACATCTGAAAGTATTGGCAACAGGTCATCATCACCGTCAATACAGCCTGTAACAAAATATTGCAATTCATCATCAATATTTTCTTTCTTTTTAGGTTGATAACCCTCTTCTTTTTTCTTTTTTTCAAGATACTTGTCTGTTCTTTGTATTACTTCAGCAACTTTTTTTTCTAACATTTAAAATCTCTCCTTTTATTTTTTAATAGTTTTTTATATTTAGCCATTATAAACAATAATGTCTATAATTTCTTGTTTTGTTTGGCTATCTATACTGTTATTAATAGCAAATTCCTGTAAATCACTAAGGTCTTTTATAGGATAAGTTTCTCCATTGATTATAACAATTACCTCATTATCTCTATGCACTGTAGTATAGTCTAATTCAGAATTTATTCTGAAAGAATGAGATAACATTTCTAATCTTTCAATAAACTTTTCATGTGTCATATTAAAACGAGCCTGTTTTAATGATTTTTCAAAAATCATTTTCTCTGTGTTTTCTAAATCGTCTATTTTATCAGATAGTGTATTGATTAAGTCTCTTAATTCTTCTTTATCAACATATAGTTTTTTTACAGCTATATGATAGTCTCCATTTTCAAAACCAGTCAAGATAAATCTGTGATTTTTAAACTCTTTAAAGTTAGAAGCGTTTAAAGAATCTACAAATAATTGACTTGGAACGATAAAGCCTTTTTTTTCACACTTTTTTTGAAACTTTTTTATTATAGTGTTGGCTTTACCAGTAGTTGTGAAAATATCAGACAATAAAATAAGTGGGTTTTCTTTTCTTTCATTCATGTTATAATCATCTCCTATTTTATATTTTATCTTACTGGACAGGCTCCACTTTCACAGGATTTACCTACATCTCTTTCAATATCGTCAGGATTAATCCTGTCTTCATCTTCAGCTTCTAAAACCCGAACAATATAATCATTTATTTTAGCAGCAGTATCTTCTGTAATTAAATCTTCTTCTATACACATATCAATAGTCTCTAAAATTTCACTCTTAGGTTTACCTGTTCTCAAATCTTTATTAATCATATCATTAACTTTACCAGCAGTTCTCTTATTAATCATCTCATATTTAATATATTTCTTTACAGTTTTTAAAACTTCTTTTATTTCGGACATTTTTTATTCCTCCTTATATTTTATAGTATCTTTTATTTTACAGTTCTTCTATTTCTTTTTCAAGCAGAGCTTCTTTTAAATAAATATCTTCTTCAGTTAGAAGATTACTTTTAGAAAGAAGTTTTTGAATATTTTCTAGTCTAGCTATAATTGGGTTAAATTCTTCAAACTCTTCTTCTAAATCAAGGGTTTGTTCAATTGCTGACATTCCTTCTTCAACTTGACGAGCAATTTCATTAACAAATTCTTGATCAGTTATAATATCTTTTTTAGATTGCTCCCAAATTTTCTTTTTCATAATTTTGAAAGCTATATCATGAATCATTTCAGATACAGTATTATAATAGCAAAGTCTTGTGTCTTCATTAATATAGGAGTTAGAAAAAGTTTCTACAATTTCATAACTATAATTAGAAACAAAATCTCCTATTTCATCATGAATTTGTTTGGTTTTATTGTGTTGTCCTCTAATTTTAACAGCAACTCTTCTAATTTCGTCTTGAATTTCTTTTTTTGTCATCTTTAATCCTCTCCTTTTAATTAATTTTAATAAAAATGTCTTATTTTAAATTATTATATATTAATATTAACACATTTATCCTTTTTTGTAAAAGTCTTTTACTAAAAGAGAATTTATGCTATAATATAAACATATCAAAAAAATTTAAGACATGGAAAGGTGATAAAAAATGAAAAACAAATTATTTATTTTAACTTTAGTTGTGTTGGGACTTGTATTGATGACTGGAACTGTTTTAGCTGAAGAAGCTTATTTTGTTGATGAAATGACAGAGGAAGAACTTCAAAACTATGAATCAGTTCTGCCTTTAACTCAAAACTCTAATATTTCATTTAGAACTGGAGCTAATCTGGGTACAATTACACATTTAATTGAAAGTGAAAATGTTGATATTAACAATCAAATTAAAAAGCAATTTGTAACTGGTCAATTAAAAGGTAAATTAGATTTAGGTTCAGATTTTCTGAAAGAGTTAAATTTTACTACTGAACAGTCAATTAAGTCATATGAAGCTGATTTTATTAATGAATATAATGATTCAGGTACAGAAACAAATACTACTTTTACAAATGAAAATGATAGTTATGGTCGTTTTGACTTTAATGCTATTATGAATAGAGAAAACTCTAATAATCTAAATAAGTCATATTATGGTTTTGGTTTTGAAAGTGAAGACAAAACATTTACTTTTGATGAAACATCTAATATTAATAAATATAATATTAAAAAGACTAGACCATATTTAATGAAGAAAGTTTATACAACTGGTGGTATTTATGATGCTATTATGACAAGAGAATGGAAACTCTCATATGTTCAGGCAGAAAATACAGTTGGTGTTAATGGCAAAGATATAGCTACTGAATTTCATGGTGCAGGTATTTTATTTGATGTTGAAGCACAATTTCATCCAACAGAAAATTTAACCGTTGGTGGAGGATATACTTTTAATTATGATTATATGGTTGGCAAAGAAGAAAACTCTGGCGATGAACTTGCAGGAGAATTAGGCTTAAATAATAATGATATCTTAGATGAAACTCTAAGAGAAAGTAGTCATTTACTTTATGTTTCAGCAACACTATCGTTTTAATATTTATGTAAATAAGGCTCTCATTACGAGAGCCTTATTTTTTTATTTAATTTTAAGCCAATAATTCATCTATAAAACGAGAACGGGTGGTAAAAGAACCACCACCATATTTGGTTCTATATTTAGCATAAGTCAAATATAGTCTTTTTTCAGCTCTCGTAAAGGCTACATAAGCTAACCTTCTTTCTTCTTCAATGGCAAGTTTATTTTCCGAGTTTACAGCAAAGGAATGTGGAAAAGTCTTCTCCTCTAGCCCCATTACAAAAACAACTGGAAATTCTAAACCTTTACTTGAATGAACTGTCATTAACTTAATTTTATTATCATCTTCACTTTTATCTTCATCAATAACACTCTGTCCAGCATTTAATTTGATGTGTTCTAATAATTCTTCTAAACTAAAATCTTCATGTTTTTCAATAATTTCTTCAATAAACCCTAATAGTTGATTAAAGTTTTCTCTTCGATCATCAGAATTTTTCATTTGGTTAATTAATCTTTCAACTTGAGAGATATTTTTAACTTCATTAATTATTGTTTTTAAAGATAAGTCTTCTTTTCTTAATTCTTCCATAGGAAGCAGGTAATTTTCTAAGAAATTTTGGATATATTTGTTTCTCTTTTTTCCTATACCGTTTACTTTATGAGCTTCTCTCATTGTTTCTAAAAGACCAATATTATTTTCATCTGAATATTGTTTTAGTTTTTTTATGGTTGTTGCACCTAAATTATTTTTATAATATCCAATAATTAAACCAATATTTAAATCATCAAGTGGGTTTAAAGAGAATTTTAATAGATTTAAAAACATTTGACACTCTTTTCTGTCAAAAAAGTTAGCTGCACCAATAATTTCATAAGGAATACTTTTTGATTTTAAATGTTTTTCAATATAAAGTGATTGTGCATTTACTCTATATAAAATAGTAATATCTTTATATTTAAATCCTTTGTTGTTTACTAGGTTTTGGATCTCCTTTACAACAAATTTACCTTCTTTCTCATTATTAGCTGTTGAAGCTATTTTTATATCTTTTCCTTCTTCATTATCTGTATAAGATTTTTTACCTTTTCTTACTTTATTGTGTTTTATTAAATCATTTGCAGTATTAACAATAGACTTTGTACTTCGATAATTCTTTTCCAGTTTAACTTCAAATACATCTTCAAAATCCTCACTAAAATTTAAAATATTTCTAAAATCTGCCCCTCTAAAGCCATAAATCGCCTGATCATCATCTCCTACGACCATTATGTTGTTTTGTGGTTTAGAAAGCATTTTAGAAAAAACATATTGAGCAGTATTACTATCCTGGTATTCATCTATTTGAACATATTGAAACTTTTTTTGATAAAACTTTAAAACTTTGGGATTATATTTAAATAAATAAACAGGCATTAAAATCAAATCACCAAAATCAAAAGCATTATATTTCTTTTTTAGCTCTTCATATTTTTTATAGATTTGAACTATTCTTCGTGGATCGTAGGTTGTTTGAGCATAATTTTTCTTCATAAACTGTTTAGCTTCATCTGGTCTGATTAATTCATTTTTCATTTCTGAAATCAAACTCAACATTCTTGCAGGTGGATATTCTTTTTTACTTATTTCAATTCTTGGATCTGTAATAATACTTTTTAATAAACTTTCTGAATCTGCACTATCATAAATACTAACATTATTTCTGTAGCCAATAGAGTTTAAATTTGCTCTTAATATTCTAAGACCTATTGAGTGGAATGTTCCCATCCAAATTTTATTAGCTTTTTCAGAACCTATAAGCTCTGCAATCTTTTCTTTCATATTGTTTGCAGCTTTATTAGTAAAAGTAAGAGTTAATATGTTTTCTGGATTAACCCCTTTGTCAATCAAATTTGCTGTTCTATAAGTCAATGTTCTGGTTTTACCACTTCCTGCTCCAGCTAAAACTAAAACTGGACCTAATAATCGGTTAGCAGCCTTTTTCTGTTCTGGATTTAAACCAGAAAGTAAACTTTCCATAAAATCACTCTCCTTTAAATATATTACATATATTATATCAAGATTTACAATAATTGTCAAAAAAAGCAATACCTCCAGAACGGAGGTATTAGAATTTGTTGGTTAATCTATTTATTCTTCTTTTCAATTCCTTTAATGAAATTGGTCTATAATTTAATAATTCAGTAGAAACACAAAAATGTTTTGGATCATTACTCCTCGTATTATGAGTATGAGCATGAACATTAAAATATGGACTGTTTTCTTCTGGATAATGAGTAAATAGGAGTCCATCTACAATTAAACTATCCTGTACTGATTCAAAACCCATTCTTTCAATAATTTTAGTCTTTGATTGTTTATCGTGATTCCCTCTGATAAGGTGTATTTTGCCGTTTAAACGCTTTGCAATATAAATATACCTTCTAGTATTACAAAGAGCAAAATCACCAAATAAATACACAATATCTTCTTCTGATACCACTTTGTTCCATTGAGTAATCATATATTTATCCATTACCTCAATATTTTTAAATGGTCTATTGCAGTATTCAATTATATTGTGATGTCCAAAATGTGGATCACCAATTACATAAATATTATTCATTGTAATCTCCTTTTTAATAAAAACTTAAAATCATTGTTTCAATATCTTTTTTATTTACTTCTTCTAAAATAAAAGTGCTTTTATTTATTTCTTTTTTTAATACTGGTAACCTTTTTTCTATTCTTTCAATAGCCATAAATATATCAATTTTATTTTCCTTGATATTTCTAATAAACTCAGCCCCCTTTAAGGGGAAAAGAATGTTTTTAGTGTTTAGCACTTCCTGTAGCATAATTAAAGCTCTATAAGCATGAGCTAATCTTTTTAAATCACTTTTATCATATGTTTCTCTTGCCACGATTTTATCATTAATGTTCAGATAATGGTTTTTAATAAAACCTAAAAGAGAATGTCGTAATCCCTCTTTATCAAAAAACTTAAATCTATTATTATATAAACATTTTGCTCTTTTTGATCTATAAACACAATTATTTTTTTCTCTTAAGGCGAAAATCAACTCCAGGAAATTAAAATCTCCCTGTGCTAATTTTTCTAACACAAAATGTAAAGAATAAAAAGTAATATCTATATCTTTATTTCCATTTTTATGAGCATTTTTAGTCGAAGAAAATTTATATGATTGTCTTTTTTCTTTTAAAAGAAGTGATTTTTTAGAAGGAATAAAAATTCCTTTGAAATCATAATCAGAATTAATAGTATCTGTTCCGTGAAGAAAACTTCCAACTACCTGTAAAGATAGAAGTTTATCTCCTTCTCGTAAAAACTTGTTCTCAATAAAGTTTTGTAAAGCTTTTTTATCAGATTTATCGTTTTCTTCTATTTCTTTATATTTTAATTCTCGCATCTCTGCAATAATATCTAAAAGTTTTTTACTGTAATCTTCAAATGTATTATTTGTTCTATATTTTTCTAAATAGCTATGTTTTTTCATTTTTACCACCTCTATATTAATTTTATCATTATTGGAAAGAATTGTCAATTAATACATAAAAAGAAAAGCCCAATTAAGGACTTTTCTTAAAAACTTTTATGCCGAAGTTTTTTCTTTTGTTTCTTTAATTGTATCTTCAATTACTTCTTTGGTCTCTTGATCAACATTATCCATAATCCAATCAACTTTTTTGATTGAATTATAATAGTCTTCCATATTCTTTTCAACATAAAAACACCAGCTTGGATCATTAAATGGGATATACTCAAACACTAAAACCTTTCCATCTTCAGTCCTTACGCTTGAATGTTTATTGTCGTCAAGAGTTTCAACATTAACAAGAGATACATCCTCAGAATAAAAATCTCTCATTTTGACAGTTAGTTCTTCCATTAATACCACTTCTCCTTTTATATATAATAGTTTTCGTTTGCTTTTAGTCTTTCTTTAACATTTTCAATTAAAATATCTCTAACAACATCATATAGTAGATTTTCCAAAGTCATATATTCTCCTACAACCATACTTTTAGCAGCAATATCACTTAATCCCCTATCTTTATTTTCTTCAATAAGAAGATCAAGATCGTTTACCATTATTGATTCCTGTAAATATTCGTCAATATATCCATCATCTTTTAAAATTCCTTTTTCAATTTTTTCCTCAACCTCAGCAACCTTTTTATTAACAATTCTAGCTGTTTCTCTCATAATTATCTCTCCTTTTTTAATTATTATTATTGTTTATAAAAATTTTATTTTACTATATCAACAAACAGCTCTTTATCAATTCTAGTTCTACTATTACTAATAGGATTAATGCCAACAATTTTGTTATTTTTCATTCTCTTAAACTTAAACAACAAAGCATTTCCTCCTCGATTACTTTCAATATAAAAGTAATCACCAGCTTCTAATTCATTAATTTTTTCTTCTGTATTATCTTCAGCTTCTTCAAGAAGTTCGGCAAAACTATTGACATGAATATTATAAGTTGTTCCGTCAATAATTCCTAAAAACTTTTTTCTTTTTAGTCTGATAAACTCAACTTTCTCTCCACTTCTTAATCTAATCTTATCTCCCCTGTTTAATTTACTTACCTCTGCTAATTTGTCTGGATTTACTTTTGTAGCCATTTTTTATTCCTCCTATAAATTTATTTTTTTATAATACTTCAAGTTCAGCTTCTTTTATTCTTTTAGCAACTGTTTTAATATATGGTTTTGGTATTCTTTCATTATTTTCAACATCTAAATAAATTTCTCCATTAGCATAGACAAAATTTTCTTTAGCATTTTTAATATTGTCATATTTTTCTTTAGCAAACTCCAACAATCCTTTAGTGCTATACCTGTAAGGGTTGTTTTGAATAGCAGTAAATTCAAAGTTGTCTTTTTTAGGATTACTACCAAGATAAGAAAGAATTGTTATTGAGTTTTTATCTAAATCTGTATCATTATCAAAGTTTATAAAGTTTTCTTTGGGACAACCATAATGTTTATCTTTTGTTAAGGCAACATTAAGTTTTCCCCTGTCTTGTAGGTGTTTTGAACAAGTTATAGTAAATAATTTATTATCCATTTTCATTATAAAAACCCCTTTTCTTTTTAAAGTTTAAAATCTTCCACTTTAGATTTAATTTCATCAATATCCATTTTAAGAGATATTAAATCACCTGGAGTAGCTTCTTCATAATATAATAATCCTTTTGTTCTTCCTTCAAGATTATTTATGTGTCTAACTATCTCATTAACCTTTTCATTAAATAATTCTCTAAACTTTTGGGTTTGTTGTTTGTATTTTTTTTGGTATTTTTCTTCAGATATTATTTCATACACCCAATTGCTTTCAAGTTTTACAACTTCACTATCAAGGTTTTCAATACTTGTTAGCTCTAAAACTTGTTTTTTTAATGGGTTCTCTAAAATAAATCTGTCCTTTTCAATAGTAGAATCACAACTTATTGAATTACTATAAATAATTGCCAATCTAGTCATAGTGTGTTTTGTAAGATAAACATCTGGATCGTTTTTTAACCTAATTGCTGGAAAAACACCTAATTTAGAAACTTCGATATAAACATTTTGAATATTATCTTTCATTTTTAATCCTCCTTTTGTCATTAATTTAAAAAAATGTCTTAATTTCTATATTATGTAATTATTATATCATAACTTTATAATAAAAAAAAGAGAAAGGATAAGATCCCTTCTCTTAAAAATATTTTAAAATTACTTTTAAAGATTAATATTCGTATTTTTTTCTCTTTCCTTTTCATAAAAGTCATCTGCCGTTTCTAAAAAATATACTCCATCTTCTTCTACCACAATATCTTCTAAATTAACTAACGGCATACCACAATTGGAGCAATAATTATCACTTTTATTTAAGGAAAAACCACATTCTCCACAAACATACTTTTTATCATTCATATTATGCACCTTCTTTTCTAAAAATCAAATCCAGTTGAAAGAACGATCTTTCTTGAAAGATTAACATTTCTTATTAATTCATCATTAGTCCACACATTATAAAACTCAATCGCTGTGATTGTAAGTCTGGTAATAAAAACACTTTTTTCAGAACTAAAGATTTTTTCTGGTAAATACCAGGCTAAAGCCTTTCCAAAATCAACCTTTTTATCAAACTGTGTTTCATTATCACTAACAACAAAAGGGTTGATTTCCCAAACACTATAACCATCAGAAGTTATAACAGGGTTTTCTTTTGTTCCATTATACCATTGATAACTTTGTAGCCTATCAGTTTCCATAAGTGAGTCATATACTGTTTTTAATATCATGTTTTCTTGAGCTGAAACATTGATTGAAAAAAACATAACGAATATTAATAATAAAAGCAATTTAGTTTTCATAAAATCTCCTCTAGTTATAGGTTGTAATTATCCATTTCTTCTACAAATGTATCAATTTCTTGTTCAACTTTAGTTAACTCTTTATTAAATTCAATTAACTCTTTTTCATTTCCATTTTCATTATTGATTGTAAACATTATATCTTCTAGGTTGTCAAAAGAGGTATGATTTTTAACTACATTCAACAACTTATGATACGGATTATTTTCTTTTTGCTTTCTATAACCAACATTAACTTTTTCTAAAAACTCCTGCTTATCTTTACAAATAGTGTATTTCCCAACCATCTCTTCATTAAACGAGTTAATAATAAAATCCTTAGTTAAACTTGCTTGTTTTTCGTCTAAATAATTATTAAAATTCTCATAAACTGTTGAAATAACTCTTTTTTTCAACTTATCTACATCAACTTGCAGGATAGCACCTGTAAGTTTTGTAAATTTAAAAGCATCTGTTGAAATATCATAGTCTATTGAACAGTTTAATCTGCGAAAATCTTTAACTTTAAAAGTTAAAATCAAACGGAACAAATCAATCTCTGAAATTTTATTTTTAAACATCTTGTTATACAAATATACAAGATCTTGTGTTTTGTGTTGGGTAACACCTTTATTTTTTGCATTAATTTTTTTGATAAGCATTAAAATATTTTTTCTGTTTTTAATTAATTCTTGTTTATCCATTGTTTATTCTCCTTTATAATATTGTAATTTCCATTTATTAACAATATTATAACATAATTACCATTAATTTACAAGATTAGGTTTTATTGTTTTTTGAGAATATTCAAAAAATAATAAAGTAGAAGTCCAATTACCCCTAACTCAGACAATAAATCTATCAATAAGTTCCAATTAGAAGTAATCGTTGAATATATTATGCTGATTAATGGGTTAAAAGGAAACAATAACAATTCAACGGTTAATTTGTTAAAAATATCGTACATTATAGGATAAGTTCTTATTGTCATTAGGTTTAATAAGGTAAAAGAACTATAAAAATATATAAAAGCCACAAACTTTCTGGCTGGTTTTAATGGAGTCAATAAGAAAAAAACTCCGTCAAAAAATAACAATAAAACCAAAAATGTTGGGGTTACATAATTAAAAATCTCATTTAAAGTTGGATAACCCAAAATTATAATAAATAAATTAATAATAATTGCTATAACAATATATAGTATAAAATAATCAATAATAAAATCTTTTATTTTCATTTTTTTACCCCTCTGATATTTTAACCTGTATATTTGAAAACTTTTCTTGTAATATTTTAAATATTTCTTTTTGTATTTCTTCTGAACTATTCTTTATAAAATCAGGATTATTTACAGCTTTAACTCTTCCCTTTTTATCAAACACAAAGTTGTTTAGACTACTTCTATTACACATCTGACATTGTGGAATAACATTATTATTACTTAATGGTTTTTGTGGATCCATATGTCCTTTTGTTAATTGAGTTTTATGAGATTTATAATAAAGGTGAGGTTGACCTTCTTTAGAACCACAAGTTGCACATCTATTATCATAAGAATTTTTTATTTCTTCCCATTTACTTTCAGTCAAACTGCAATTTCTTTTTTCTGCTCTAAAAGAAGGATATGGTTTTTTAACAGAAATTAAGGCATAATCTCCACTTTTTAAATTATATTTTTTACTTCCTATATCTCTTCTTTGACCAGAAATAATATACCAACCTTTTTGTTGTCCTAAATGTCTTGCCTGTTGCATATTATTTGAAGGTCTTCCCATATTTTTTAAAAACCTACTTAATTCCTGTTTAGACACTTTCTTTTTAAATTTATGAAAAAGATAAATTAAAACCAAACTATCTAATGTATATGAATTTCCACTATATAACTGTGGAAGTTTAACTCCATCTTCTTTTAATTGTTTTGACCACAATAATTTTAATTTTACATAATAACTTCTTATCTCTTCTTTTGTTAAAAACTCTCTTTCTCCCAAATTATTATATCCAGGTTTATTACAAAAAAGGTTTTTCTTCTTGTGTTTGATCATATTTTTAGTTTCTTCACTATTATATTCTTTTTCTTCAATTGAAATCTCCGATAATAATGTTAAAAGTTCTTTTTTATTGAGTTCTTCTATTTGTTTTCCCGTTTTTTCATAAACAATTTCATCTAATTCTTTCAATAAAATCCCCCTTTACAACTTAATAAATGTAAAATTTTGGAAATTTATAATAAAAAAATAAGCCATTAATTAAATAATGACTTATTCTTCTATACTCTTATCCTATTCTAAATGAAGGTTTAATAGATCTATTTCCCTTACTTTCTGAACCTAAGCTTTCAGCCATTAATTTGACAGTTTTACTAAAGGGAAGACTTTGAAGATATACAGTTCCATGTCCCTGTAATGTAGCTAAAAAGATACCTTCATTACCAAACATCATGGTTTTAATATCACCAGATCTTTCAATACGGTAATCAATGTTGCCTGTGAAGCCAACTAAACATCCAGTATCTACCTTGATTTTTTCTCCATTCAATTCTTGTTGTATAACATTACCACCTGCATGGATAAATGCTGTTCCATCTCCTTCTATTTTTTGAAGAACAAAACCTTCTCCTCCAAAGAAACCTCCTCCAATATCTTTTACAACCTCAACACCGAGACTTGTTCCTTTTGCAGCAGAAAGAAAAGCTCCTCTTTGAGCAATAAATTTATTATCAGGTAAAGCTCCTAAGTTTAAAGTTTTAATTTTACCAGGATAACCTGCTCCAAAGACAATTTTCTTTTTTCCTACACCAACATTGGTAAAATGGGTAATAAAAAGAGATTCTCCCGATAAAACCCTTGTACCAATATCTTTTATTTTATCAAAAAATCCATTTTGTACTTTTGAACCATCACCAGATTTAGTTTCGGTTTTAATACCATCATCCATCCAAATTAAAGCTCCTGCTTCGGCAATTACTGTTTCTCCTGGATCCAAATAAACCTGAACGACCTGCATATCGTCTCCTATAATTCCATAATCAATCTTATCACTTCTCAAAATAACCCTCCTAGTTAAATTTTTATCACAAGCTAATTTTACCATTATTTGTAAATAAAGTCAAGTTTAGTATTGTCAAAGATTTCCATTTATGTTAAAATGATAATATATGAAGGAGGATATAAAAATGAAAACAAAACTGTTTATATTAATTAGTCTTTTGCTTATTATTGCTCCTGTTGCTTCAGCTCAAGAATATGACAATATTATTACGATTCAAACTGGAGAAAGAACCCTGTTAAATGTTAAATATCCAGAAACAGAACCTAAAGAGGTAGCAAAAAATTTAAAAAAAATTAGAGATGGAAAAAAAACAAATGACAATATAGATAATATTATTTCATTTATTGTTGAAAATGATAATATTTCTATTGTTCCTTTGACTAATTCCATTTATGGTTTTAAGGGGTTAAAGCCTGGGGAAACAGAAGTGATTTTCGATATTGCCTTTAAGGGAAACTTTGTTGGTCAACTATCCCCTGGATATGAAACCAAAGTGTTAATTAAAATTGAAGGAGAAGAACCAGAATTAACTGATTATGAAAAGTTACAGAAAATACGGAAAGAAAAAGAAAAAGAAGAAGATTTAAAAACAAAAAAGGAAGATTCAACAAATACATTTAATGATCGGGATTTTTTCTAAACCGATCTCTTTTTTTACAGTTAAATTCCATTTTTTAGTAAAAGTTTAAATAACTGGAGGTATTAAATGAAAAGTATTATTAAGTGGCCTGGAGGAAAATCAACTGAATATAAAAATATAAAACAGCTAATCCCTGATTATGATAGGTATGTTGAACCATTTTTTGGTGGAGGTGCAATTTTCTTTAAAGAAGAACCTAAATCAAGTATTATTAATGATCTTAATGAAGATTTAATTTCATTTTATTCATTAATAAAGACTAATAACAGTATTTTTTACTATTATTTAGAGGAATTGTTGACAATTCGGAATAAAATATTTCGATTTACTGAAAATAATAGTCCAAAGCTCTCATTATTGTTTAAAGAACTTATTCACCAAAATATAAATAAAAAAGAATTTAAAATTAAAACAAAAGAGGTTTTAAATAACAATAGAGAAATATTTAATGAATTGTTTAGTGAATATGAGATGATAGAATCAAATAGATTATTTAAAGAAATAATAAATAGATTAAACAGGAAAATAATAAGAGTAAATAAGATAATCCAAAAAGATAAAAAACAATTTACTGAACAGGATTTATTGGAAAACATAAAAACTGGATTTGTTGGAGGTTTATATTATCATTTAAGGGATAGGTATAACAATTATCGAATAAGTGAGAAAATAAATAAAAATGAAATGTATTTTGCAATATATTATTATGTTAGAGAGTTTTGCTATGGAAGTATGTTTAGGTTTAACAAAAGTGGAGGTTTTAATGTTCCTTATGGAGGAAACTCTTATAATGAAAAGGATTTTGAAGAAAAAATAAAAGGTTTATATAAAGCTCAAAAATATTTTAAAAATACTAAAGTTTATAATTTAGACTTTAAAGATTTTTTTAATAAAGTAGAAGTTAATAAAAATGATTTTATTTTTTTAGATCCACCATACCATAGTGAATTTTCAACCTATGGAGAAAATGAGTTTACTAAAAAAGACCAAAAAAGATTAGAAAAAAGCTTAAGAAATATTTCTGGGAATTTTTTATTAATAATTAAAAACACAGATTTTATTTATAATTTATATAACAGAAAAGAATACAATATTAACTCTTTCAATAAAAAATATTCAGCCAATATTAAAAATAGAAATAATAGAGAGGTAAAACATTTAATAATCACAAATTATTAACTACTAAAAGAAGCTGGAGTTATTCTGGCTTCTTTTTTTGCATAAAAAAAAGACCGTTTACACGGTCTCTTCTTCTTTCTTTTTTTCTTTTATATATAGACGAGCATTTTCTGCCTGCATCCATAGCAATACATTTTCCTCATTGGTTTTTACAATTTCTAATAAAATCCATTTGTTGTTTCTCCGTCTTTGAACTTCTTTATCAGGTAATTCTTTAAAAATCTTTTTTTCTACAAGTCTAATGTTTTTATCCTTGTCAATATATTTTCCTGGGAATCTTTTAGAAATCATAGCAATTTCTATATAGTCATAATCACCAGCTTGATTTAATCCTTCATTTGGATTGCTATATTCAACAAACTCATACTGTTTCCCAACCTCAATATCTAGTTCAGCTGCTTTATTCCTCTTTTCTATTTCTTCTTCAAAGCTAAATGAAAATTCAGGAATTTCAACATCCTCCATGTAATATTCCCAAATAACCTCATCCATTATAGTTTGCAATAAATCTCTCATTTTACAATCATTAACCTGAGTATATTTAAGCAGTTCTTTATAGGTTTCATCCTTTAAATCTATATTTTCTTTCTTATATTTATGAAATCCATGTTCATCAAACTCCTTAACATCTAAATCTCTTTTAATATATTTTAAGATTTTCTTATCTAAAAAATCCATAATATTGTGTTCTCTCTTAATTGCTGTGGCTAAAAACCTTTCTAAGATTATCTGATCAAAGTAATCTTCAAATCTTTTCATTTATCTCATCTCCTATTGTATTCTAATTTTTTAATATGTATTAATTATAACATCATAGACAAATATTGTCAATGATTGAAAATAAAAAATTTTATTTAAGAAAAAAATTTAAAAATTTATATTTTTATTATATAAAAAAAAACACACCCTAATTAAAGGATGTGTTTTGCAAAGTTTTACTTATTAATTCTATAATCAACAAGAGGGACAATAATCTTGTTGTCATTATAGTTTAAAAAGACACCATATCTTTTGGCTTGTGGTTCAACATAGCCTTTATGATTTTTAATAATTTCATCGGCCTGTTTAACAAAGGCCCTATTGTGAAGATAAATACCACTTTTATCTTCATCAATAAACAGATTTACACTATTAAAGTTATTAGCTCCAAAATCAAAAACAATATATCCGTTTGTTTTATCATATCCTAGTTCAACAGTATTATAGTCGGTTATTGTTTTTTTCATGATCTTAACCAGCTCTGCTGAAAAATAAATTCTTGATCCAATAGAGACATATGGTTTCTGTTCGATATGTTTATTATATAAAGCTGTAACATTTTCTAATTCTTTTTCTGTATTTAAAATTGGTTTATAGTCAAATGTATTATATTCCTCAACCATTTTGAGAACTTTTTCTATTTTTCCTTCTTTATATAGTGTGCGAATATTTCCTAGTTTTTGACCAGCTTTCTCTCCAATTTTGTTTTTTAACTTATCTAATGATTCATTAAGAACTTCCTGAACAGTAACAATTTCTCTTAAAGCGTTTGTGTTTGACATAATAATATCTCTCCTTTTATAGTTTTAGTAGTTTAATTGTAGTTGTCAATTTTATTTTATAGGCCTATTCTTTAAATAAGATCTCTTTCAATGTCAACATAAACAACATTTTCTTCTGGTACCACAATTGCCTTGAACTTCTTGCTTTCAAAAGGAATTTCTAGTTTTTCAAAAACACTTAACATTTTATTACTCAATTCAGCTCCAAGATACTCTGGAGTATCTCTACCTGTAAAATCACTCTCTTTATCTGCTTTTGCAAAGCTCATAGCTAAAATATTCATATCTTCAGCTATTTCATAATGAATATCTGATAAATCGAAATTATATTCATTAATTAATTTTTTTTGCAAAGCAGAATTAAAATAAGCATAAGCATAATATCTAGAATAACCCTTTTTCTTATTCATATTAATACTCATCATAGGAGTTTTTCTTTCAGACTTATTTTTTCTTAAAGCATTATTGGTTAAATTGATTTCTTGTACTTTTTTTTCAATTTTAACTTCTTGTGATTGAGTTGGGTTAATGTCTTTTTTAATAATATCTACTGTTTTTTCATCTACTACCATTTCTTTTATCATTATTATTTCAACCCCTTTAATTTTTTACTAAAATCAACAATTAATACCTGGTTATCATAATTAAAAACAACCTCATATTTTTCATTTCTTTTAACATTCATTTTATCTAAAATCTTATTGATTCTGTTTTTGAATGTTAATATGTTTTGTTGGGTAGCTACAGAAGAATTTTCTTTTTCTTTATTTGATTCTTCAGCAAAAACCCCGATCAAAATATTAGAATGAGGTTCTGGTTTAACCTGAATAGTTTCTGGATTACAATCTTGTTGATCCAAAAACACTAACAATTCTCTACTTAAATTCATACCAATTTGATTAAACTTCACATAAGGAAGTGAATCTACATAGGGATCTTCCTTATAAAGTTTAGTTATATTTTCTTCATCAAATTGATTAATGTTTGGTAGAATAGACCAGGTATTCTCTCTAATTTCTCTTAAGTATTCTTGTTTGTTCCCATTGACGGTGTTGTCTAAGTAATTGGTTTTAATATCATTATTACTTTCATTCTTTTCTTTTGTCTTAGAAGGTGTATTTTTCTGTTTTTCTGCTTCTTTTTTTAATTTAAAAAAGTTTTTAGAGGTTAAGTCATTATTATTAATACCTCTTTCTTTTCTTTTTCTTTCTAAAAAAGAAGCTGTTCTGTTTTTTAATATGGTATTCTTTTGCATTTTAATTTTCTCTCCTTTGAGTGTCTTTTTTTTAAAATTGTGTCCTTAAAATTAAGTAAAAACCTAAAAATGTCAAAAATTTTTCAATACGAGTCCATCTTACTATTCTTTGGATTTTTTGTCAAATTTTTCTTATAAAAAAATAAAAAAAGTAGCCTATTTTTTTAGACTACTTTAATATAATTAATTATTTATTTGTTTTGTTCTTGTTTTTCTTGCCAATCTTCTCTAAAAGTTGCTTTTTGATCGGCTAATTGCAATGCCTTGACATCAGGATATAATTCTGCTGCCCTGTTAAACAATCTTCGTTTATTTTTATCTTCCAAAATGCCAGGTTCATAAGCTGACATATGATATCTAATAGCTAAAATTTCTCTTTCTTTAAGATCTATAAACTTCTGTAAAAGAACAATACTCATTTCAGCATGAGGTAATGGTAGTTCTTTTTCATTATTATAATTCCATCTAGGCAAATCTGGTTTAACATCTTTATTCTTTTGAAACCAGTCAATTAATATTGAAGCATCATCATTGCTATATTTCAACTCTTCATCAATATTATATTTGGTTGCTAAAGAACGATTTTTTTCATATAAAGATTTAAGATAGTTTTCTTTACCAGTTGTTAATGTTTTTTGTCTTTCTTCCGTGTAGGCAAAACATTTTTCAAGATCATGAAATAATCCTTCAATAATCATAGAATCTACTGGAATCCCTAATGACATTTGCTTATTTAAAGGGATTAATTCCCTTAAAACATGATAACTGTGTATAATCAACCCTTCATCTTTATTTAAATGATGATTTATACTGGCTGGTTTTATAAAATATCCTATTTCGTTTAAATACTCTAAAAATTTTTCATAATCAAAATTTCTTTTTTCTTTTAAAATTTCATATTCTTTTTCTATAAACCTATTTTTATAATTAATTGTTCTCACCTCCAATATATATATTAGTATATCATTTTTTGAATCTCTTGTCAATTATTGGCATATATTATAATAAATTTACTATCACTATTGATTTAATTGTAAATATTTGGTATAATATGGATATAAAAGGAGGTGAGGATTTTGAAAAAGAAAATTTTATTTTTATTAATTGCTTTTTTGATAATAGGATCTTTAAATGCAGTTGCTTTTTACGAAGATACTGTATTTAAAGATTACAATAGAGATTTAAAATATAGAGAAGACATTGATTCAAAAGAAACAATGGAAATTCCTAATTATTATGGAGAAGATAAAGAAATTATTAATCTTCCCTATGAACATTTTCGTTTAGATAAGCCATATAATTTAAAAGATCATTATCGTAAATCAAAAAGAAAAACAATTTTTAATTTAAGAAGAAGAGAAATTTAATAAATGGAGTGTTTTCATGAAAAAACAAATTAAAAAGTTTAATTCTAATTTTTTGCAGGATATTAATAAAAAAATAAGCAATGTTATTATTGTTTTAGAAGCTCCTTCAGCCTTTGTTGATGATTATGAGGGAGAAAATAAATATGATTATAATTCATCAATTTTAATAAAAAACAAAAATGATGATAAAAATAGAAATGACTACATTGTTTATTTAAATTTATATAAATGTGGATTGGCAATTGAAAACATTGAAAAGTCAACCATTCGTGCATTAGGTAGAGTTGCATTAATGGAAGCAGATAAAGAAATTAATCCAATCAATGAACTTTTAAAAGGTTGGCAATTAATAGAAAAACTTAATTTAAAACCACAAATTTCTAAATCAAAGTTTTTTGATGAAATTAAATATCAATTAATTGAAAATAGTTCAAGTAAAAAATTAAATATTATTTTATAATTTTAAATAAAAAAAGAACCGAAAACCTAATTAAAGGTCTCGGTTCTTTTTATTTTTTTATTAAAATCCAAAGAATTGGATTCTGTTCATTTCGTTTTCCATTCTTTTTCTATGACCTGCACCATAAAGCTCATTACTACAAGACTTACAGTACATAGTGCCTGTGTAATGTTTCCTACCACAGTTTCCACAAGTTATTTTTTTCATTATTTTTCCTCCTTATAAACTTATATTCTTATTAGGTTAAACAAATATTAACACATTATGAAATTTATGTCAAGAATTAATTTATATTATTTATTTTTTTATATAAACTAACATTTTTATAACTTCTATCGTTAGTTACTTCTCTAACCATAAAATCAAAAGTTTTAAAGTTTTGCATTTCTTTATTATTTTTAAATTCAACTTCACAAACAAGCAGATCGTTAATCTCAAAATTTAAATATAAATCAACTTCTACTGTATATCCTTCTATAACAAAAACCATTCTCTTTTTAATAATAGGAAATAGCCCTTTATTTAACAATTTCATTCTTGTTTCCTCATACTCTTTTTGAGGAATTTTTCTTTCATCTTCTATCCTGGTATCACCAGTACCCTCTTTTTCAGTATAAGAATATTCATTTACTCCTGTTTCAAGGTCTAACTTGTTTCTCATTCTAGTTTCAAAGTTAGGTTTAATATCAGTATAAAACTGTTCAATTAAATAAACATTTCCTCTTTTACTACCTTTAAGTTGTTTTCTAAAGTCTTTACTAATTAAAAATTTTCTTTCTAGTTCTAAATTTTCTTTTTTATTTTTCATTATAACCTCTCCTTAATTATATTATTTTATATTCTTGACCTTCAATTTTTACTCCCTTATGTGTATAAGGTTCTATTCCGTTATTAACAACAACTTCAAAATTACCTCTTTTAGCTGAATATATATGATCATTAATAAAGTTTTCTTCTAAGTCATTATCTTCAGTTTGTTTTCTTATTTTAATCAATTCATCTATTTGTTTTTTCATATTATATTCAAAGTAATCACTCCAAAAAATTACTAAAGGTGTATCCTGCATTAAAGCATAAGCATACCCTAGTTCCTTATTGACAGTAATTGCTTCCATATTTTCTCTATGATCTCTTTCGATATCATGATTGGCTAAGAAATTAACTTTCTTATGACTTGAAACTTTTTTTAAATCACTAATTATATAATCAGGGTTCATACACATTTCTTTTATAGGATAATATAAGGGAAAATTAAACAAATTAATATTAGAATAACTAATTAAATCTTTTATAATATCATCATTATGATCCCAATATTCACCTAAAATAAATGTATCTTTAAATTCTTTTGCAAAATCTTTTATAAAGTCCCATCTCATATCTTTTAAATTATCCATTCTAAAACTATCAAATCCGATATCATTTTTTAACCATTTCGCCCATTTTATAAGACCATTTTTCATATAAGAATTATCTCCATAATAACAAATAGTCTCTCCAAATGAATTTTCACTATTACATTGACCACATTTATGACAGAAATGATTAAAGTTTTTAGGGAACTTTTCTTCTTTAAAAGAAGTGTATGTTTCTTTGTTTAATAATGGGTTCTGTTCTAAATCACCACCAATCATATGTCCCATAACCAAATCAGCCATAACTTCAATATTTTTACTATGCAAATTATCAATCAATCTTTTTAAACTCTCTTCTGTTCCAAAACGAGAGTTTAAATCATAATGTTTTTTTATATCATACCCCATTGATTTTTCACCACTCATACCTTTGGTTGGGGGTGGTAACCAAACTTGATCAAATTGTTTTTCCTTAAATGCTTCAACTAGATAGTTTAATTCATTCCACCAGTTTTGATTGCAGTTCCAGTAAAAACTTTGTAGAATTATCATTTTGAATGTCCTCCTGTGTCCTATATTGGAATTTATTGTATATTGATTATAACATTATTTTCCATAAAAGTAAATATTTAATTTAATTAAATAATATGATATACTAAAAATATAATAAATAAATAAGACATTTTTAATTATTAGACAAATTGGTTTTATATTTGACATTTTTATTGATTAAAACATTACTTAAAAAAGGAGAGATAATATGAGATACTATCAAATTAGTAAATCAGAAGACAAATTCACAGGAAGACCTACTATTGAAATCAGTTTTATTGTAAAAGAAAATAAAATTAAACATTCTGGTGATGAAAAAATAAGATTATACGGAGAACTAGTATATTCAGGTTATGAGAAAAGTTTTAAAAAATATACTCTTAAAAAAATTAATGTTGAAGCAGAAAGTTTAAATGAACTTTATGAATTTAAAAATCAGGTAAGGTATTTAGAAAGAGAGGTAGAAGAATATTTAAAAGAAGAAAAACCATATTTGAGCCGAGACTGGCTTAAAAGTTTTAAAGATGTTTATAATTATTTAAAACAAAGCAATAAGTTTGAAGAAGTCATTTATGACAAAAGAGAACAAAGTTATGTTATGGTAAAGGAATTAAAAAATTCAAGCTTTAAACGATATGTAGGCTATGTTGACAAAAATGGATATAAAGTTGTTTTAAGTACAATTAGTGATAAAGATCTTGATGTAGTTGAAGTTAACTTAAAGAAAAAAGCTAAAGAAAAATTAGAAACTTCTTCTTATAAAGGAGAAATTCAAGAAATGCAGCAGTTTTTAGAACAAGAAAACAATGTAAAAAGAGATGTTCATTCTGATAAGCCACGACCAGTTGAATTTAACTTTTAAACATTAAATTATTGAAAGCTCTCCAATCGGAGAGCTTTTTTTATATATACTTCTGCCAATCTTCTGTTATAAGATCCAAATATTTTTTAGAATTAAGTCCCACATAATTTGGTAAGTTTTTTAAACCTAATCGCTCAGCTTCTTTTAACACTCTACCTCTTTCTAAAAAATCATCTATTTTACCATTTTCATGTATATATAGTAAATCTTTAATTGCTAATTCCTTATTAGACATACGATAAACCTCCTTAAAACTTATAAATATAATTACACATTAAAACGCCCCTATTTAACAATAAATAGGGGCTTTATTAGAAATCAAACGACAGTGAGGATAGAAAAGTTAATAAAACAGAGCTAACCATCTTACGCACTTACATATATTAATAACCAGTAATCTATATCATCAGAAAGGAGATGACTCCTCACCTCGTTTAATTTACAAGCATTAGAATGAAAAATATGGAGATAGGGTTCTATTCTATCCCCATATTGTTTTTAAGGTTTTAAACTTAAAATAAATAATAAAGCTCCTGATATATCGTTAAAACAAATGAATCGGTTTGAAACAATTTATCCAATCATTCCCTCCTTATTCCAGATTTTAACGAATTTCTTTTTTATGAAAGTTGATATACCAGGAGTGATTAATGTTATTTAAGCAATAATCCCTCCTTCATTATTTGATATACTAATTATAACATTTTTTCCTTTATTTGTCAATAAAAAAATAAAACTTTTTTATTTTTCTTTCTTGTTTTTAAAAATCTTTCTAATTACAGTATAAGTTAAGCCTGATATAACAATAATTATAGTAAGACCTTTAACGGTATTGACAAAATTTAAATTAAACAAAATATCTATTCCTGTATAAAACATAATCAATCCCATTATTAATTTTAATTTTTTACCACTAGTCAAATCCATCTTTTTCACCTGTAGTTTTTTTACAGCAAATCCAAAAACAAATAACTCATCAAGTAAATAAAAGAATAGATAAAATAATATCAATGGAATATATATACTTAGTTGACTGCTTATGCCATTCTCTACCATTATATTCGACCATATAACGGGAAAACCAGAAGTACAGGGTAATTCAACTAAGGCAGCAATAAAGGCTATTAAGCTGGTAAATAAGAGCGTTAAAGGCATACCCTTTTTATTATTTATTAATTTTCTCATTTTTTTAATTAATTTGGATTTATTCTTATCAGAAATTGTAGCTGAAACCCCTTTTTTAAAATAAAAATAATCTTTTATATTAATTAAGCCAAAAAGAAGAACAAATGCTCCTAATATTAAATTTAAATAGCCAGTATAATTAATTATTGACAATCCATTTAAAACTCCTGCTATAAATAAACCGTAAACTAAGGCTGTTGTTAATAAAAAGGTAACCCCAACTAAAAACATTTTTCTTTTTGATTTATAATGAACTAAAAAACTTAAAAGTAATGTTAACACCCATAATGAACAAGGGTTAAACCCATCTATAAAACCAATAATTGCTGTTGAAAAAATAGGGTTTTTATCATCATACAATTTATTAATTAATCCAGGGTTATCTTTTTTTATACTTGTATTTTCTGAGTTATTAATTAATTTTTTATTATTTAAAACCTCTTTTATATCTTCTTCCACCTGTTGATCAAAACCAACCCAATAGTTATCATTAATAACGATTAAAGGAACGGTTGTTATTTGAATACCCAACCTTTTTTGTTGTATAAAAAACTCTTGTTTATTAGCCTGACTTTCTCTTAACTCAATATAAAAATAATCAACATTTTCTTCTTGATTTATTTTTTCCATAAATTCTTTGGCTTTTTGACAATGTGGACAGGTATCAAGTCCATATAAATAAATAGTATCCTCTTTAAAATCTATTGAGGGTTGTGGAGTTATATTTGTGCTCTCTTTAGAAAAAACTCCCCCTGTAAATAGTAACATAATTAATATTGTAAAAATAAATATATTTTTCTTATTCATTTAATAATCCTCTCCTTATTGTATTTTCTTTAATTTTACCATAATATACCATTATAGTCAACTTATGTCTATTGCACACAAAAAAAGAACCACTCCTTTTAAAGAGTGATTCTTAAATGTTTTATATCGTTTCAATATTTGTTAAAAATTTTATTTCACTTGGAATATTATCATATATTATTCTAACAGCTTCCTCTAAACTTCTACTACTTTTATGACTCATTGGATCATCATTATAAAAGAATGTAACTTGGTACTTATATTTTATATCAACTATTGTTTTTGTTAATAGCATATAGGCTTTAGGATCTTCTCTTTTAAATTTAGCTGCACTTATATTTTCTAATTGTTTTAAGATATATTTTTTGTTTAATTCATCAACATAAAAATATATATCTACTTCTTCTTCAGTCATTTCCATTATATCTAATTCGCTAAATCTTTTTCTGATCATTTGATTCACCAGCCTTAATAGTTAGTTTTAATATAACCTTTAGCTAAATGCTCTAAAAAATCAAGAATATCTCCATTTTTTCTATCTATTTTCATTAAAACTTCAACTATTCGGTTTTGTTCTTCTCTGTTTGCATTTTTTATTTGTTGAATAACCTGTTCTGTATCAATGAAATGAGTTAATCCACCTGTTTTTATTTTAAACTGAGTAAAAGGAATATCTTTTTCTTCAAAAAACCTATTGAAAAAATCTTTTAAGCTTGTTTGTGATAGGTTAACCATTATTATCTACTCTCCTCTTTTATTGTGTATTTTGCGTGCAATTTTGCGAATACCTTCTTCATCAGCTAATTGAAAGTCAAAGTAAATATTATCTTCTAAGAGATCATTCCAAATATCTTTTCTCCTATCCCAACCTTTTGGCTTTTCTTCTTCTGCTGGAGAACAAGAATTTTGATAGTGGAAGTCTTTAAAATCATCACCTAAAAATTCTAAAAGTTCATATAGGCTAGTATGGAAATATAGAATGTATCGTTCTCTATCTTCTTTCTTGTCATTATAAGGGTAAAAAGCAATATGACCATCAAGCAGATGTTTAAACATATAATCAAAACTATTTTCAATTTCTTTTTTGTTTTTTATACTTTTTAGCAATAATTCTATTTCAAATCTACTAAGATCACTTAATTCATATTCTTCTTTTTCAATTAATGTTAATACATTTTTTAAATCATCTGGTTTAAATTTATGATCAAGGTTGTTTATAAATTTTAACATTTCCTCAACCAATAATTCAATAAATTTTTCTTTTATCCTGGTTAAGTCTTCAAGTAGGTTAATCATATTTTTTTCTTTATTTTCAGGCTCATATTCGTATCCTTGATATATCTTCATACTCATTTCATACCCACTCCTTTACAAATACTACTCCTTCTCCTATTTCCTTTAAACCATTTTCCATTTGTCTAGAACATAAAAAACTATTCAATGGGACCTGAATTAAAGTAGAATCTTTATATTCTGCATATTTTAATCCATATTTCTTTCCATATAGATTGCTTTGATAGTCTTTAAATTCAATTTTTTCAAGATTGACTTCTTCATATTCTACATAATCTATTAAAGTAATACAGGGAATACTTTGATGTGGAAAATATTCATCCCAAACATCCTCAAAACCATCATATTCTTCACTATACACTTCTTGTTCAATAAAATAAGGATAATAATCCTGGCTTCGATAATCATAGTCTGTAATATATATAATTTTCGTATCTTCTTTTGGAACCTCAAAATCTTCTAAAATCCAACATTCTTCTGTCCAATTAGCATCTATTACTTTATCTAAGGCATATAAGTCTTTATTTTCTATTATGTTTTCTTTTTTAATCCCTAATTTTTCAGTATCTATAGTATATAGTTTTATAAAGTTTTGATTTATTGTTAGGTTATAATCTGTTTCTGAACCACCTTCTGGAGTTGCTGACAAAGCCCCTCTAATTGTTTTTGAAACACATACTCTTGGGGTTTTACCTTCTTCATCCTCGTTTCTTCTTTCAGGTACTCTGGGACTAAATCTTCTATTTGCTGTTAAATCAAAACTAACATGGTATAATTTCATAAATTTCTCTCCTTATTTGTCATTTTTTTAATTAAATGTCTTATTTTTCTAATTATATATTAATTATATCATATATGTAGAAATAAAAAACCCCCTAATTAAAGGGGGTTAAACTTAATTAATTATATTTTTAAAAACATTATTCCTTCGCCTTAACTATACTTCTTTTTTGAAATTTTTGATATATTTCTGTAAATAAATTATCAGTATCTATGTTTACTTCTTCATAATATGGTATATGTTCTTGATTTTTATTATTATAAACCAACATCGCTTTTTGTTGGGGTTCAGTCATATTTAATTCGTTTTTAGCTATTTTTTCTATTCTAGCCAAACTAGTTTTCTCTGCTACCTTAACTCCTAAAATTTTATTTTGTTTATTTAACTTTTTGTGATTTTCTTCTAATGCAATTAATTCTCCACTTTTTTTATTTAAAGAAATATTTAACATTACTTGAACGAAAGATAAAAATAAAACTGCCAATATTACTAAAAAGATTATCTTATTCTTTTCTAAAGTCATAAATTCACTTCCAGCTATATATTATTGTTTTAGTTTAAAAATAAACCAAATCTTGATCATGTTTTAGTATATCATTTTTATCTTTCGTTGTCAAATAATTCCATTTAAGTTATAATGCAACATTGTTTGTATCTTCATATAAACCGAGGTAATAAAATAAACCCCATAATAATATTCTAAAATATGCAATAGAACCTATTAATGAGACTAAAAGTCCTGTTAATATTGTTAATATTTCAAAATGCTGAATAGTTGCAATTGTACCCATAGATCCAAGTGCAAGCAATCCTCCCATTACAAGTGAGGTTATAATTGTAAAGAACAATCCTCCTCCAATAATCTTCCAGTATAAATTATATTCCCTTACTGCCTTAAAACTATATTTTATACTTTCATTCATAGAAAACCCATCCATTAAATAAAAGGGAACAAATATAAAAAATAAATTAATTAAATAGGCTAATAATGTTAATAACCCTGCAAATACAAATATTAAAGCAGCAATCACTCCACTTTCAGTAAAGAAGAGAAATACAAGAGGGATTCCTAAAACAACTAAAAACACGATTAAAATTACAAAACCTAAAAGCATTTGAACAAAGAATGTTTTCAAAAAACCTTCAAGTGCTAGTCCAAACTTATCTTCTTTATCCCAATAGTCAGCAATAATATAAAAAATATAAAACCCAATAAAAATTGTTCCAATACTGTTTTCAAAAACAAATGTGGAAACAATGGCTAACAAGGAAAGTATTATTCCTATCACTAAATGATTATAATACATATCTTTACTGTTTTCTAAAGATGAACCGATTCTTTCAAACAAAAAATCACTCCCTAAATTTTATTTTTATTATAATATGATGATACTATTTATTCCTTTTTTTGTCAATTAATTACAAAAAGAAGCCCTTATTGTAAGGACTTCCCTTTTTAACAATTTTTATATATTTTTTTATTTTATATTAGCTCATAATATAAACCTAATAATTCTTTTTCTTTCAATACATGATCACTACTTAAAATATTGTCTATTAGTCTGTCCAGTTCTTCTTCTTTAATAATGTTTATATTTTCTAATTGTCTATTTAAACAAAAGTTTGTTTCATTATTAAAGACAATATTTTTGTAAATTTTATTTTCATTAATTGTTGAATGTTTTTTTGCATATTCACTGTTTTCAATATTCTCCATTAATCTTTTCTTTTTACCTTCTAGTTTTCTAACTGGATTTGGAATTTGTTTAATTGAGTTTTCTTCTGGTCTTCCTTCCAACCATTTGCCTTTTTCAATATTATCTAAAGCATATAAATCTCCCTTAATATTATTAATTGTTTCGAAAATATAAACTCCTTTTTCAGTTAATAATAAATAATTAATTTTTATTACTTTTCCTTTAGATTTCATTAACCCCTTATCCTTAATAATATGATTTTTAACTACATAGGCTGTTTCAAATCTTTCCTGTGCTTCTTTAAGCTTTTTCTCAAAACGAGTGTTAAGAGTTTCAACAAAATCTTCTTTTGTTAAATCTTTTTGTTTTGGTTTAACTCTTGACCTATAATCAATACCTTCTCCCTTGTTGCTACTTTCGGAAAACAAAACATCTTTTGTATCATCAATTAAATTATAAGCAAAAACTGTAAAAAGAGTTAAATAAACAAATTGAAAAATAACATTTAAAGGAATTAAAAACTGAAAACCAATTAATAATACTAATTCTACTAATGTTAAAAAAGTTTTTTCTTTAAATAAAAAAAGTCTTGAAGTAAACAATACTGTTAAATAAACAAGAAGTGAAACTCTCATTATGTTTACCAGTATTGTATTTAATAAAATATCCTGACTATATAAACTATACCCTAATGCTAAAAATAGAAAAAATGAAACGATCAATAAAAATATTTTTTTAACTGTCTTAACTTCCATAATTACCTCCTGTTATAGTTGACTGGTTTTATTTCTACATTTAGTTTACCATAATTTTCCACGATTGTCAAATATATAATAAAAAAATAACCCCTTCTTTTCAAAGGGGTTAACAGCGTAGTTTTGAATTATAGGTTTTTACAAATTCCTTTACAACAACTGAGATCCTAGAGTTGCCAACTTCGATTTCTCTCCTTTTACCAACTGAACATGACCTGAAATATCTTCCTGTCTAAACATATCAGCAATATAAATTAATCCATTGGTTTGAGCATCTAAATATGGTGAATCAATCTGTTCAATATCACCAGTAAAAATAATTTTAGTGTTTTCACCTGCTCTTGTAACAATGGTTTTAACTTCATGTGGTGATAAATTTTGAGCTTCATCAATAATCATTATCTGATTAGGAATACTTCTTCCTCTAATATATGATAAAGCTTCAATTTGAATAACATTTTTCTCATCGCTTAAATATGTGAATTTTTCTTTACTTTTCTTGTTTTTATTATTAATAATAAAATCAAGATTATCATAAATAGGTTGCATCCAAAGAGAAAGTTTTTCATCTTTATCTCCTGGTAAATGACCTATATCATTATCTCCTAAACTTCGAATAGGTCGTGCAACCAACACTCTTTCGTAAATATTTTTTTCCATAACCTGTGATAAACTTGCTGCTAAGGCTAAAAGAGTTTTACCTGTACCTGCCTTTCCTGTTAAAGTAACAAGCTCTACATTTCTATCCAACAACAGTTCTAAAGCTAATTTTTGCTCTGTATTTAAAGGACTTAAACTCATTGGATATTCATTTGTGTGTCTTAAAGGAACAATATATTTTTTATCTAAACTTACTCTTCCTAACATTGATTTTTTATTAGCTGTGAAATTAACAAAATCATTAGGATTTAATTCTTCAGTATAAATTCCTTCAATTTCTTCTAAATCTAGCTTGTTATTCTCAAAGAAACTATCAACCATTTCTGGTGGAATTTCAGCCTTTTTAACACTTTCGTTTACCACTTTTAAATCAGATTTCTTATTGAAATAGTCTTCTGATTTTATTCCCAAAACATCTGCCATTAACCTCATATTAATATCTTTACTTACTAAAATAACCTCTTGATCGGGATTATTTTTTTGACACATATGAGCAGAATATAAGATTCTATTATCCATTTTATCAAATGTTAATGGGAAATCTTCAGGGATATCTTTTCTCTTATCTATATATACCTTTAAATAGCCACCCTGTGGTTTAGGTACTCCTTTACTAAAAATTGTTTCATTTTTTCCATATTCTTTTTTAAGAGAATCTAATCTTCTAGAAGATTCTCTTGCATTAAATCCAACACTACCATCTTTGTTTTTCTTATCATCAATCTCTTCCAATACAGCAATCGGTAAGACAATATCATTTTCTTCAAAATTATACAAAGAAAGTGGATCTAACAGTAAGACATTGGTGTCTAAAACATAAATTTTCTTTTTATCTGTCAAAAAGTTCACCTTCCTTATTAAAAGTTAAAAAGGCAGATAATAATTGAAATTATCTACCTTTTAAAAAATAACAATTATTTTTCTTTAACAACTTTTAAATTCATACCAGTTCTTTCTTCTCCATCGATTTCTAAATCTATAAAGCCAGGAACGACTACAAGATTGAAACCACTTGGAGCTACAAAACCTCTTGCAATTGCAACAGCTTTGACTGCCTGGTTAACTGCACCTGCTCCTACACAAGTTAAAGCCACCTTGTCTGCATCGTTAAGAACACTTGCGATAGCACCTGCTACTGATTTTGTATTTGAACCACTAGAGACTCTTAATTCTTCCACTAAAATTCCTCCTTATATATTTTTATTTGTTTTGCATGAACTGTCTTTATTATAGCAAATTTTGGAAATAATGTCAAGAATTATTTATAAATTTTGGTAAATAATTGTAATTTATTAATAAAAATGGTATAATTAACCTACATTAAAGCATATAAGACATATTTTTTAAAAGGAGGAAAATAAAATGACAGAAAAAGTACATTTTACAGACGAATTAGGTTTAAAAGAAGTCGGGGAATTAGTCTGGTGGACAGTTCGAAAACCAGGTGTTGGACCACAGGAAGTAAAAGAAATTATTGATAAATACAATTTACCAGCAAAACTAAAAAAACATACTCCAAATGATATTCGTGAAAGAGATGCTTTCAGAAGAGCAACAAATATAGAAATTCTTGGAGATATTGAAATCTACAATGAAACATTAAAATATCAACTCTCTACAACTGAGGTAAATTCTGATCAAGAGCATATTTTAAGAAAATTAATTTTTAAATTAATTGATAAAAATGAAGAAACTCTTGAGTTAATTAAAATAGCAGATATTAGATATATAGAAGATGCTGAAGAAAAATTAAATATTGACATATTGAAAAAAGAATTTGCTGAAGATAAAGATATTAAAGGTGTTGTTAATCAAATTAAAAGAGATTTCAATTACAACAAAAGTGTCTATCCTGGAAATACTATCAGAGCTTTTATTAGAGATATGGTTAAGGAATTAAAAGGATATAAAGCAATCCCTCGTGGTGGTTTATATTTTGTTCCTGCAAGCAGCTCTAAAGAGTTAGATATTATTGACAAGATAATTCATGATATTGATGCTTTAAGTGTTAGTAGCTATGAAGCTCAAAATGTTCTCAATAGACAAAAGGTTTTAGGAGATAGGGGTAGCGAAACAGCTAGAAATATTTATAAAACTCATATCAACTACACCTTAACTAAATGGGAAAAGAAGTTGAAGAAAATTGAAGATGAAGAAAAGATGAAGAAAAAACTACAATCAATTTTAGATCAAGCCGATTTAATGATTGATCAAGTTAAAATGCTTGAAAAAGATATAGGTTTTGAAATAAACCATAAGTTTATTGAAGACTTTAAAGAGGAAATGACTAGAATTGTTGAAGATAAAATAAAAGGAAAAAGAGAAGATGTTTCTAATGCCTTCACTACCTTAAAAGGTAAGCTAAAAGCAGTATAAAAAAATAAAGAGAGGGTAAGACCTCTCTTTATCACATATGAAAGGAGCTAAAATAATGTCTGGAAAAGTACATTCCGTATTTGGAGCATTAGTTGGAATTAATATTTTAATCATTGTAAATCAAAGTGAATATATAGCATTATTTGTTCCAGTTTATATTATAGGAGCATTAATGCCAGATATTGATATGACAAAATCAACATTAGGGAAATTACTTTACCCTATTTCATACCCAATAAGTAAAATTTTTGGACACAGAACTATAACCCATTCTTTTCTGGGATTAATAATTTTTAATGTTTTGCTTGGGGTAATGTTTGATAGTATAGTAAAAACTCAATATATCAACTCATATATTATTAGATATACACATTTTCATTTTTCAGTTGGTTATTTAACTCATTTGTTTTCAGATATGTTGACCTATCAAGGAGTTCCATTGTTTTATCCTATAAAGAAAAGTTTTAATATAGCAAAAATAAATTCAAAAAAAGCACCAGATAAAACTATAACCTCAATTATTACAATGTTGATCATTTTAACCCTTGTTTTTAGATAACAAGGGTTATTTTTTTAATATAGATTGCTCAATATTCTTTTTTGTTTGTCTTGTAATAATATAATAACCATTATCGGTTATTATCACATTTCTTTTTTTATATTGTTGAGTTAAGTCGATTACATAGTCTTTTTTTACTTTTTTATTTAAAAATGTTTTTTTGTAATAGGTTGAATAAGGTATAATTTCTTTTATGTCCTGATATCTTAAATAAAAATTGTTTTCAAGATTTATAAACAAATAATCACATCCTATCAATCAAAGTAATTGCTCTAACAGGAGAAATATATACATTCTCCGTCTTTTTCATTACAATAATTGAACGATATTTATTGTTTCTAGTTAAGTTATATAATCTATTTTCATATTTTCTTTCTTCTAGTAATTTTTTTATACTAGCTCTATTTTTATTGTATTCTGCAATAAATTCTATATTGTCAATATTAATGAAAGAATTAAACTTGCTCCCGATTGATAAAAAGTTTTCCCTATACTGTTCTTTTATTATTGTTTCAGATTTTATGAAAGACTGAAACATTGTAGGATCAATAGTTAAAACACAACTTCTGCTTTTGTTTTGTCCAGTTATATTAATAAATTTTTCTCTTAATTTTAATTCTTGTTTTTTCACTTTAAAATCTTTAAGATGAAATAAATCAGTTATTATTTCAATGTTTTTTAAAGGAATGAAAGTATTAAAACCAGCATTTATAAATCGGTTTTCCAATTAATCACCACCTTATTCAATAGAAAAAATAAATATATGATATAAATATAATAATATAGCAATAGGAATACTCATTAACAACCTTATTGATATGGCACTATTGCTGACAACTAAGAAGAAGTCAAAAGCATAAAATCCCACAAATAAGAGAATAATACCTAGAACTGACATAAAATAATTATTTTTTATCTCTTTTAAAAACCCTGTAAAATAAAGATCATCTGAAAGATTATTTTTAATGTTATAAATGATTACATAAAATAACAAGAATTTTGGTAAATAAACCAAATATGATAATTTTTGTAGTTCAAAACTTGATAAAAATAAATTGCTAAAATTATTTAAGATTGCATTAAAGAAAAATAAAATTATTACATTTCCTGTTAAAAACAATAGTTTGTTTTTTACATAATATAATATATTATCAATATCAAATATAAGATTATCTTCTTGAAAAAATACATTATCACTTGTTTTTATTAAAAACAAAAATTCTCCAATAAAAATAAAAAGATATATTAATGCAATTATAAAAAAGGCTAAATTTCCAGAAGAAATTTGACCAAACAGATATAAACTATGAATTACTGTACTGAAAACATATAAAAACGAGATTAAAAACATTAAAAGAAATGCTTTTAAGTTTTCAACTAGGTTTTCTCTAAACAAAGCTACCATCCCTTCTACTATTAGAAATAGTCTTCAGTTTCATCAATTAGTTTATCAACCTGACTACTTTTCCTTTTACTGTTAGTTCTTTCTTTATTGTGTAGAATTTCATTAGATTTTTTATCAGCCAATAATATTCCCATAATACCAGTAACTATACCTAAAAGACCTAATAAGTTATACACCATTGTTCCTAATCCCATAAGGACTATAACTACAGATAAAATAATGTTAATCTGTTTAATAAATACTCTTTTTTTCTCCCAATCATGAATTGAATACTCTTTTTTGCTAAACAAATATCTCACTAAAAAACCAAAAAGAAAAAATCCTATCCATATTAATAGTAAATTTAACACAATTATCTCTCCTTTATTTTTTTATTGTATTTACAATTATAACATATTTTTCCAAATTAAGCAAAAAAAACAGGACAGCCTTTAGACTGCCCTACTACTTTTAAAACTTATTTTGCATACTAATTTGAAATTTACCTTCCTTTTCTTTATTATAAGCATAATCCACTCTAATATTACCCATATTTAAAAGATTGAACTTTGTTCCCAAAACCAATTCGGTTTTTATATCGCTTTTTCTATTATCTGTGTTCCAGGCATCTCCAAAGGTTATTCCACCTAAAACAACCATTTTTTCTTTCCAAATTGGAACTCTATATTCTAAAGAACCAACTACCAGCCTATTCCCTCTCAAATCTCCATATTCATACGATTTAAGGTGGGAAGTATTGGAAGCTATAAACTCTTTATAGTATGGTAGTCCTTCGCTTCCTGTGCCTAATACAAGCTTTGTGGCAACAGCGTGGTTTTGTTTAACCCCTTTAAAGTATTGATAGTAAGTTCCTGTAAATTTATTATAGTTAATCTCACTTCCTAATCTTTCATCAGCTAATTCCATATTAACATTTATATATGAACCACTATTAGGATTAAGATTTTTATTTGTTGTATCTATATAATATCCTGTATCTAAAGCAACTAATCTACCATGGTTATTTCTTTCAAGATTAGAATCATAATTTTCTATATTTAAGCCACCATAATAATTCCCGTGGTCTGTTTTTCTAGTTAACCTGGTAGAAAACATTTGATAGTCTGTTTCTGTTATTTCTTCATTTTCTTCAACTTCTTCTTTACCAACTTGAAAATCAAGATTTAATTCATAGTTTTCGGAAAGATATGGATCATTATAAAAACCAGAAACCTCATAACCTAATTCATTTATATCTGATTCTAGACCAATTTGTTTTCCAGTTCCTAGTAAGTTCATTTCTTTAATATTTCCAATCAACATTGTACCCTTTTTTTCATTATATCCTACACCAAATTCATAAGATCCAGTTTTTGCTTCATCAACTTTAAATATAACATTAATTCCATCTTTTTGTTCAGTTATTTCTGTTTCCATATCAACTTTTTTGAAAAATTTAGTATCGTAAATTGCCTGTACCGTATTTTCAGCCTGTTTAACAGTTAAATATTCGCCTTCTTTTACTTCAACTAATGGTTGAATGATTTTTTTATCTGTTTCGTTTAAACCAACAATTTTAATATTTTTAACTAATCCTTCTTGCAGTACAAGTTTTAAAAAACCTCTTTCTGCTTTTTCAGTTGAAGTTTTACTATCTTTATAGTATAAAGCGTTTTCTACTTGAGTACCTAAATAACCTTTTTCCTTATAAAGATTATAAATTTTAACGATATCCTCTTTTAATCTTTTTTCATTGTAAATCCTGTTTACTGAAGTTGTTATTTCATTTTTAATTTCCTCGTTAGAAACTAGTTTGTTTCCTTTAATATCAAGATTTGTTAGAATAGGATTTTGTTTTACTAAAAAGATAACGGTGTTTCCTTTAATATTAGCATTTACTTCATAAAAGAAACCTGTTTTAAAAATATTTTGAACATCCTTTTTTATTTTTTCTTTAGTAATTTCTTCACCAGGCTTTAAATTCGTTACGGCTTTATTTAATAATTTCTCTGGTACATGGTAATTCCCTGAATACTTAACTTCTTCTAATGTTTGAGCACTTATGGGTAGTGAAACTAATAATATTAACAATAATAAACATAATACTGTAAACTTATTTGATAATTTAATATTTACCACTCCTTCTTTATTTCCATTTATTGTTAATTATATTTTAACATTTTTGGATATAATTGTCAATAATAATCTAGAAAAAAGACACTCTAATTAAAGAATGTCTTTTTAAAATATTATTCTAATTCAAATGTTACTTTTTGATTCCAGGCTGGAGTTCCCATTAACCCTCCAATATCAGCCGAATAGGTTAAACTTGTTGCATTTTCATTTACCTTTTCAAACACTAAATTAGTATAATCCTTTGACATACCTGGTAAAGTAGAATTTAAATTACTATCTGATTCAAAAGGATCAATTTCATATCTTCTTCCCGTGTTATCTCTTAAATAAGATTGTTGTGGTAACATAAGATGAACTGGTTGATCATTATGGTTTACAACTTCAACAGCTATTATTGTTTTGTTTTCTAAAAAAACAATTTGCTTTACATTAGTTGTAATTCCATTTCTGGTTGTTTTTTTATGAATTTGAATAGGACTATCTCCATATCTTTGACTTGCAGATCTATATTGTTCATTATAGTAATTACTTTCTTCGTATTGATACTGTTCTAATGGAGCTTCAGTTAAATTCTCACTTTCTCTTAATCTATCCTGTTGTCCTTGAAATTGAAAAAGTATTGCAACTGCAATAATTCCAATTAAAATTAATAATAATAAAATTTCAATTCGATTTTTTCTTTTTTCTTTATTTTTTTTCTCTTTTTTCTTATATTTTAAAAGTTCTTTCTGCATTTCTTCTTTATCGGTAGGCAATTTGTCTTCATAAATTTCAACCTCATTGTTTTTACTCAAAAAAATCCCTCCTCTCACTAAAAAAAATTATAAGACCAAATAAATAACAGATTTAGCTTTAGCCTTTATTAAACTTCCTGTATCTAAAAAAGATAAAATCATTGGTTCTACAACATATTGAGTTTCAATAGATAGGGTTGCCATCAATCTTTCATCTGGATCTGTTTGATCTCCATTGTCTCTTACACAACCCCCACTAACTAACTGTATAGGTGTTTCTTCGGTATTAAACCAACCATTCCCCATTAGGTTAAATTGGTTTTCATTAATAATATCTTCAGCTAAATCACAACCTGCTGGTAATATTTCAGCAATTATTGGACCATTTTCTGGATCAGGAATTGCCCCTTCTACCCCCATAGCTTTATCTGTATTAATAACTCTTGCTCCAGCCAATGAAGCCATATCAGAAACAACATAAAGTTTTTGTCTTGCAAGCTGTAATCTCTGCATATCAATAATATATCCAAATGCTAAAATTGTTATCATAAAAAAGGCTAAAGATAAAACTAAAATACTTCCTTTTTGTGATTTTAATTTTTCTATCATTTTATCCCCCTTTTTTAAATATCCTCTAATATTGTTACTACACTATGGGATATATTAATTTGATTTCCAAGTAGATTTCCGTCATCTTCTCCTATAAAGCCTGTTGGCATCGGAAAGAAAGGTTCTATTGGATAGGTTACTGTTACTTTCAATCTATCTCCACCCTGAGCAGTTCCATCGGGGAACATTTCGGCTGAATTAGTATCAACCGTAACTTTTGATTTATCCCATTGTAAAATTTCTATATATTTTTCTACAGTATCAACAACTTCCCCTTGAATATCGGGTTTTCTACTACCTGCACCGTCTAAATTACCTGTTATAGCTCCAACCCTTGCTCCTTCTCTAGCGGCTGCCAACACTCCATTTTCATAGTTCATAATAAAACCTATTTGTAACATTCCAAGTAAAAAGAACATAAAAATTGGAGCAATTAAAGCAAATTCCACAATAGCCTGACCTTTTTCTCTTCTAAATATTTTTTTTAGTAAATGGTTTATTTTACTCATTTTTTTCTCCTTTCATTAATCAATATTATAATTATATGATACCACTTTTTGTTAATAATGTCAAAAAACCCCAACACATGTTGAGGTTTTTTTTATACTGCATTTTGTAATTCAGTTATAAACATATTGATTGTGTCTTTGATAGCATCTCTTGCACTAGTTACAGAAGCAAGAACACCAAATCCTATAATTACAAGAATAAGTATATATTCCAACATTCCTTGTCCTTTCTTTTCAAAATAAAATAAACAAAAAATCTTTTTTAAAGTCTTTTTCAAAAAACCACACCCTTATCATTAACTTAAACCTATTATTTTTAAATAATAAAACAAGAATTATAGTAAAAAAACCCCAACACCTAAATGGTTGAGGTTTTGTTTTAAAAAACTTAATACTATTGTTGAAATTACGAACCAGTTGGAGTACCACTAAGTGTATCTGTTAAGCCCGTAAATACACTTTTAATTTGATTTCCAAAAGTAGTTACAACCCCAATTACGGCAATCGCAATAAAAGCAAGAAGTAAAACATACTCTGTCATACCCTGACCTTTTTCACTTTTCATTAAAAATAAATTAATATAACTTTTTCTAACCATGTTGGTTAACTTTTTCAAAAAATTACCTCCTTCCTTATTTATAAACACATAATTATTCATTTTTGTTTATTATGTTTTTATTTTACCATTTTTTAACATAATTGTCAAGAAATATTTGTAAATTATGCGAAGAACTCTAATGCAGCTGGACCTAACAGTATTATAAATACAGCAGGAAGAGAAAATATAACTAATGGAATTATAAGTTTTGACTGTGCTGTTTGTACTTTTTCTTCTCCTTCGTTTTTTAATGTCTCTCTTACAAAATCCGATTGCGACTTTAAAACTTTAGATACACTTGTACCATATTTTTCAGATTGGTTTATAGCATTAACAAACTTAGTAACAGAATTGACATGACATCTATAAGCCAAATCATTTAAAGCCTTAGATCTTGATTCTCCTACATTCATGTCATATAAAAATATTTCAAACTCATCTGGCAATTCTCCCTCTTTTTTATCAACCATTTTTTGAACAGCTGAAATAAAATCTAAACCAGCATCAGAACTTACTGAAATAATGTCTAAAACTGAAGGAAGCTCTTTTCTTATTGCTAGATTTCTTTTATTAATTGCATCATTTAATAAAAAGTCTGGTAAAAAATATCCCACAATAGCTGAAACCAAAATGAGCATAATTGAAATAAATGTGAGTGCACTTGAACCTACATAATAAACAAAGACCAAAACAGGAAACAAGACTAATAAAACAACCTTTATTCCCATAAACTGTTCTGCACTTAACCCATAGGGATTTCCAGCCCAAACCAATTTATTTTCAACATTTTCTTTTGATAATGCTTTATTATTAACTTTATCAGTAATATTAGCTATTTTTTCTAAATAAGGCTTAACTACTCTATTAAAAAAACTATCTTCCCTTATATTTTTATTGCCATTAAATTTATATTTTCTTACATCTAATTTTTCAAATTTTTCTTTTAAAAAATTCTTTTTAGTCCTAAACATACCTATAACAATTAAAAAAACTGTTATAGCAATCAATACGGGAACAAAAACATTTAATAACACATTTCCACCTCCTATTATATTTCAGTAATTTCTGGAGTTGCCAATTTAATCGAGAATATAACTCCGATTATATCTAAAAAGAAAGCAACACCTAACATTATCATTCCCAAAGGACTTTCAAAGAAATTATTGAAGTAACTTTTATCAATAAGGTTTAACAATAAGAATAATATAATTGGAACTCCACCAATAATAAAAGCTGACAGCCTTCCATTTGAAGTTAAAGCTTTTAATTGGTTTTTTAATTTTATTCTTTCTTCAATAGTATCTGCAATTGTATCTAGACTCTCAGTAAGATTACCACCAATATCTTTTTGAATAAAAATTACAGTCATGATCAAATCCATATCTGAATCGTCAATCCTGTTTTGTAAAGCATTTAAACTTTCATCAAGTCCTTTACCGTAATTAAGATCGTCTTTTACTTTTTGAAACTCTTCTTTTGTTGGAGATGGAGCACTTTCAGCTAAAGCCATCAATGATTGTTCTAAAGACAAACCACCTCTTAAAGAGCTGGACAATGTTCTTAAAGTATCAACAAGCTGATTGTTAAACTCTTTTAATCTTTTATTATATCTTCGTTTTAAATACCAATTAGGAACAAAAAACCCAATTAGTGATATAAATATTGCAGGTATCATTCTCCCATGAAAGATTATTAATCCAGCAGTAAAGAAGAAAAATACAAAACCAATCATCATATAAATATATTCTTGAAATCTGATTTCTAAACCAGATTTTTCAATTTTTACTTCAACCTTTTCTTTATAAGTCAACTCTTCATCTTCATCGAATAAACTCTTATAATTGGTTTGATTAGTTAATACTTTTCCTTCCATTCTTTCCTCTAAAAACCCTTGTTTTTTCTTTAATTGCTCTATAACACCTAATATCCCTAGAAAAGTAGCTAATCCAAACAAAATTGTACTAAAAATTATCAAAACAATATGACCTCCCTTCTTAGAATATTATTTTTTTAATTTTCTTTAGGTTCAAAGATTTTTTCATCTAAATCAATATCTCTCATTTTAAACTCTTCTAAGAAGCTAGGTTTATTGCCAGTTGGCACATATTCACCCAATACAATAGTGTTGGTTTTTTCTTCTCCATCCACTACCTTTTTAACTTCTTTTTTTCCTGTTCTTTTAAATTCAAATAACGGATTTAATTCGTATTCGTCTTCATTGTAGTCATAATCAATTACTTCTAAAACCTCCATTGTTTTTCTACTACCATCTTCTAATCGACTCAATTGAACTATTATGTCAATAGCAGAACCTAGATCCTGTCTAATACTTTGAATATTAATATTTGTACTTACTCTTGCAATCATATTTTCTAATCTCATTAAAGCTTTTTCGGCTGCATTAGCGTGTACCGTAGATAAAGAACCAGGGTGTCCAGTATTAAAAGCTGAAATCATTTCTACAGCTTCATCTCCACGACACTCACCAACAATAATCCGATCTGGTCTTTTTCTTAAAGAGTCAACAACTAGATCGTGAATATCAATTTCACCCTTACCCTCAACATTTGCAGTTTTTGTTTCCATTCTAAGAATATTTCCATCTTTATAATTAGAATGTTTTAATTGAAGTTCAGCAGAGTCCTCTATGGTTACTATTCTTTGTGATAGTGGGATAAAATCACTAACAATATTTAAGAATGTGGTTTTACCAGAACCAGTACCACCAGAAACAATAACATTTTTTCTACCCTGCATTACTGCTTTTAGAAATTGAACAATATCTTCATTGATTGATCCATAATCATATAAGTCTTCTACCGTCATTTTTTCAACAGCAAACTTACGAATTGTAATATTGGGACCATCAATTGCAATTGGTGGAATTGAAGCGTTTACTCTTGAACCATCTGGAAGTCTTGCATCAACTTTTGGTTCTGAAGCATCTATTCTTCTTCCTAGTTTAGCAACAATCCTATCAATAATATCTTTTATATGTTGTTCACTCTTAAAGGACACTTCCGTTATTCGTTCAACCTCACCATTTCTTTCTACGAATATTTTATTTGGACCATTCACCATAATTTCAGTAATAGAGTCATCATCTAAGAGTGGTTCTAAAGGACCAACCCCTAACATTTCATTAATAACTCTATCAATAATATTCATTTTTTCTTCTTTGTTATAACTAACATTCATATTTTCTAACAATTGATTGGCTATTCTTTGAAGCTCGTCAGAAGCTTCATCAGACATTGTATCAATCTCTTGTTGTTTCGCTGAATCTACTAATTTAGATTTTAACTGACTTTCAATTTCTAAAGTTTCAATAATGTGTTCACTATCATCAGCACTTTGAGTATTACTAGCTAGTCTATCTAAAAGAATTGAATTTTTACCCATAAACTATTAACCTCCTATTTTCTCTTTTTTATTTTCTTTTTAGAGTTATCTGTGGATTTAGAACTTTTCTTTTTAGTTTTTTTCTTTTTCTTTTTCTTAACCTTTTTACTTTTCTTTTTAGAGCTACCTCCACCAAATAAACTACTAAAGAAGCCTTTTTTCATTTCGGGTATATCAACCTTTTTCATTTCTGGACAAACTGAAGAAAGCCGTGCTATATTCATAATATTTTTCATAACTTCTGACGGTTCTTTGTCTAGCACAATCGGTTGTCCAATATTTATAGATTTTAACACCCTGTTATAGTCGTTTGTTACCATACCAACAACAGGCATATTTAAAAATTCATTAACTTCACTTACATCAAACACTCCATCATAACCGTGTTTATTTAAAATTAAATGAAACTTACTCATGTCAATTTTAAGCTGTCTCAAGATTTTTAAAACCCGTTTTATATCTTTAACCACAGTAACCTCTTGAGTTCCTACCAATAAGACATTTTTAGCTTTTTCTAGAGTTGTAAAAGTAGTTTCATCGCTGATTGAAGTTGTTGTATCAGCAATAATAATGTCATAATCAGTTTTAGTTTGGATTAATTCAATTGTTTTTTCAATAAATTCAGCAGTAAAATGTTCTGATTGTTCTATTTTTTCAGGAGCTAACAATAAATCCAAACCACTATCATGCTTAATGATAGTTTTTTGCAGAATTTTTTCATCTAAAAATTTCTGTTTTTTCTCATCATAATTATCAAACACTTCAATAATATTTGAGGTGTTTGCAACATCTAACATTATGTCAACATCGTTGTATTTAAAGTCAAAATCAACAAGTAAGACATTTAGTTCCTTAACTTCCTTAGCTATTGTTAAAGCCAAATTAGTTGCTAATGTTGTTGTTCCAACTCCACCTTTAGGACTATATACAGCAATTAAGTTTTGTTTTGCTCTAACAACCTCTGCATTGTGGAATTTAAGAATATCATTTTTGGCTTCTTCAGATAATTTCCCCTTTTCAACTAACTTATTTAACTTTTCAATATCTTCTAAGCCATTGATCTGTATCTTATTAATGGTTTTGTTGATACTCTTTTTCTTTTTTCCACCTAATTTTTTAGTGTGTTTTGGAGCTTCATTAGATTGACTTTCTTCTTTCATTCGTTTTTTTCTTCTTTTTACATTTACATAAGCTTGAACTAATGCATCCATAAACTCTTCTTCTGAAAAAGGTCTAGTTAATACCTCATCAGCGACTTTTCCTGCTTCTCTAATATCTAATGTTTCATCAAAAGTTGAAATAACAACAGGAATATCTCCTAATTCATTCTTTATTTGTTCAGTTAACTCTATACCATCTAGTAAATCTAAATCTTTACTTAAATAAATCACATCGGGATTAACATTACTTATTAAATCTTTTGCTAATTGACCATCATTAGCTGCTCCAACAATAGATAAAGAAGGTTTTCTTTCTTGAAGTTGTGTTAATGTTTGAACTAAATCTTCGTCAAAGTCAGCTACAAAAACCTTTAACCTCTTTCCACTTAAATTGTCCTTAATATCTTCAACATTATGATCATCAATATGCTCATTATTACCCATATTGTTCTCGTTTTCAGTTTGAGTTGTTTTTTTAGTTGACTGAACCATATCTTGTTCAGATTGATTTTGTTCTTTTTCTTCATTGTCTTTTTGTGAACTATTTACATTTTGTTTTGGTGTAAAATTAGAATTATAACTTCCACCTTTGTTGTTAATATTTTTACTCATTTATTTATTTTAAGGGTAGCACTTTTAATACTACCCTTATCCTCCTTTCAAAAACTTATATTAATTAGTTTCTTGGTATATATTGTTCTAAGAAACTTTCTGAGTTTACTCCATAAGAAGTAGATACACCATCATCATAAGGAACAAGTGAAATACCTAAACTTTTAGAAGCATTTTTAGCATACTCTAAGATTTCTGATTCTTGAGGTGTAACCTCAACTATTAACATTGAAATATCTCCACTATTCCTAATAACTTTCAAGATTTTTACATTAGATAAAAGTATTCTTGAAAAATTAGCTGAATAATCGCCAACACCTTCAAAATTACCAATTATATCGATTCGGTCAATTTCTTGAATGTTACCTCCAAAGGATGAAAAACTATCAACTGGAATAGTTAAGGCTCTTTTTCCTTCACTAATTCTATGGGTTAAATCATTTCCTTCTTCATGTTCAGCTAACATATTGTGAATAATTTGTTGTCCATAGAAAGCTTTTGTTACAAGAGCTTGACCAATAATTTCTTTCTTATCCTTAACGGCATTGGTATGAACCTCTCCTGCTGGAACCCCCACTTCCTCAATGTTTTTCTCAGTTAAAACTGTTCTGGCTTCTAAAACATTATCAGCAATTTTGTAAACTTGAACCTTTTCCTGCTGTTGATTAATAGCCCATTGTCCTATAAAGGCTGCAATAACAGCTAATACTAACGCTAAAATTAAAATTTTAAAATTATTATCTTTTGAATTATCTAGCATTAAATAACCAGATTTTAATCTGGTCGTTCACCTCCTTTTGTAAAATTGTTATTTTTTACCATTATAACATTTAAAAAAATATTTGTCAAATTTTACCTATAAAGTAAAAAAGGGGAAACTTTTTAGGTCTCCCCCTTGATAATCATTTAAATATCAACATATTCCTGGTGATGTAATATCAATTCTTCATCTCCAGGTGGCTCAATTGGAATTAAATTAATTTGTAATAAGGAAGGCTCATTGTCAAAAGCATCAAATACCTTTGAAGTCTTTACTACAGCCTGTCCAATTGGTTGTCTATACATCCAACGAATTATATCCCTGTTATCAAATTTCTCATCTCTATTAAAGAGTTTTACTAACATTTCTGCATCATCAGCATTACCGATTTTATGACCAATTATAGTTGAGCAGTTTGTTACTACATTGCTCGGCAACATACTGGGAGACTGTACTATGACAAGGTTGTAAAGACCGTACCCCCTACTTTCATTCATCAGGGCTTCAAAAACATCCTCCCCAATATTTAGTGGAATATCCTTTTCTTGGTCATGAATTACCTGGTGTGCTTCCTCAAAAACAATTAGCATTTCTTGTTTTTTAGGTCGCTTTTTAGCATATAAGAATATACCCTGTGCAAATAAGTGAATAATGAACTGCTTATTTACAGCATCCAGTCCTTCTCCTTCCAGTACCATAACTTTGTCATCTTTAATTAGGTCTGAAATTGAATAAGCATTTGGATCTGTTGAAGCATATAACTCTCTTAATTCACCAGAAGCATAATAACCTAATCTGGTTAAAATACTTTCATAAGTATCCTTTAAGTTAAAAGTTTCTACTGCTTCTTTTTCAGCTTTTAATTGAAGATATAGGTCTGCAAGAGTTACATTATTTATATTTTCTTGCCATTCCTCATTGATTTTTGGAAAACCATTTGATGGAAGGATCAATATTCCCCCACCATCTCTTTTTTTGGGAAGCTCTTTATCAAACTTATCGACATATTTGATAATGTCATATTCCCAAAACAGTTTTGAGGTTGCTTCAATCATAATCCCATACTGTTTATTACCTAAACCAAAGGCGATAGCAAGAGATTCAATAATTTTATTTCTCCAGTCGAGTGGGGAAACATAATCGGGAGGAAGAAATAAATTCATTTTTATAGGAACTGCTGCATCTGGACCTAATCCGAAAAATTCAAATCTTTCTGGTTCAACAAGATATTTTAAAACCCTCCAGTCCTGTTTCCAGTCTAAAATTAAAGCTGGTAAATTCATATTATTAACAACTTCGTTAATAAATTGAAGAGCTGTCTTTGTTTTACCCATACCACTTGCTCCTGCAATTAATGTGTGCATTAATTCGGAATCCCTTAATGTGTACTTCATTTGAGAAGGCAATCCTGTCTCAGGATTAATAATCTTCCCTAAATAGATTTCTCCGTCATCTCTTTTTGGTACAGAGAAATATGGAATATTTTCTACAAGTGTTCTTAATCCACCCATTTCTAATCGAGGAGTGTGAATATAACTTGTAATTTCTTCAGGTAAAAGAATGGTTGTATATCTATAACCTTCAATAATATCTTCTATTCCTTCTTTTATAGTACAGCCACTAAATGCTGTAGCGTGAACCATTAAATGACTTGCAACATGGTCTTCTGGATCAACAACCTGTAATGGAGAAGGAAAAACCTCTTTTCCCCAAAAAGCTGATCTTAAAAGAGAACCTGCTGCTGCTTTAGAATCTTCACTATCTGTTAATACAAAAACATCTACATAATAAGCACCCTGTTGTACTGCTCTTTTCAGCCTTGTTCTCTGAGAATCAATTATTTCAGAAAGAGTTTCTTTATTCGCATCGAACCATTGTACTGTTTTGTTAACGGAAATTGATGGACCTAAAGCCATCGAACTTGAAGTAGCTCTGGTTTGACTTGTCCCCATTCCATAACCACTATTGTAACTTGTTCCCTGGTTTTCACTATGACTGGCTGATTTCCCCTGTGAAACTCCTTGTGAAGTTCCCTGAGAAACAGATTGACTGGTTGATTTTGTTTGACCATGTGATTGTGCATATGATTGACCTTGTGAAACTCCTTTGCTATGAGTAGTACCAACACTTTGTGATTGGCTTTGAGAAACAGACTGAGAACTACCAATTGTTTGACCTTGACTTTGTGAGTGAGTTGTTCCCATGCTGCGACCTTCACCCATTGAGGTTCCATAGCCCATTGATTTTCCGAAACCCTGTGAAGTTCCTTGAGATTGACTCATTGATTGCCCCATACCTTTTGAGGTAGAAACAGATTGACCTGAACTCATGCCTTGTCCGAAACTTTGAGACATTCCCTGACCACTAGAAAATCCTCTAGAATTGGAAAATGATTGTCCCATACTTTCAGAATTTCCGAAACTCTGACCTTTGCTTAAACCATAACTATTTCCATTGCTGACATTTCCCCCAAAGCTTGAACCTTGACTTGCTCCTGCTCCTTGAGACATTCCAGCACCTTGACTCATACCCATTCCTTCAGATTGGTTTATTCCCCAATTTTTACCCATACTCATTCCATTGTTAAATGTATTTCCTTGACTACCGTTAATACCAAAATTTTCTCCTGCACCAACGGATCCTCCAACTCCTACTCCATCACCAAAAGAAGTAGAGCTATTTACTCCACCACTACCTTCAACACCTGTTCCAAAAAGTTCTGCTGAACCCCTCATTCCAAAATCTCCACCAACACTATTGCTATTATTAAAACTATTAGTAACATTTCCTGCTTGACTGTTAGATACACCACCACTATGACCTGTACTAAAAGAATTTCCTCGGGCGGCACTCTGTCCTCCACTTATTCCTGTGCTACTTCCTTGTCCAAAATTCTGGCTCATTCCAGCATTTTCACTAACAGACATATTTTCAGATCTACCTTGATTAAAACCAAAACTGTTCCCTTGATTTGTACTTTCTCCAAAGTTCTCCCCAAAAGACATTCCTTGATTTCTTCCCTGACTATAATTTAAGCCTTGAGAAGCATTTTCTGAGAAACTTCTATTTTGAGAAAAACCCTCTGACATATTTTGTGAGAAACTCTGGTTTTGTGAAAAACCTTCTGACATATTTTGAGACTGTCCAAAACTTTGGTTTTGTGAAAAACCTTGATTTTCTGAAAAACCCATATTTCTAGATTGACCAAAATTTTGGCTAAAACTTTCTGACTGTCCAATACTTTCTGATTGTGAGAAACTTTGGGATTGTGAAAATGTTTGTCCCTGTGAGAAACTTTGGGATTGTGATTCTGCAAAAGATTCTGATTGTGAGAATGATTGTCCCTGGGTTTCTGTAAAACTTTCTCCAAATGTGCTTCCTTGAGATTGTGAGAATGATCTAGATTCGTTAAACCCAACAGATTCTCCCTGTGAGAATCCCTCTGCCTGGGAAATTCCTTCTGAAACTGAAGTGTTTTCTGACATAGCAGAACCAAGATTAGACATAAATACCATAGGCATTGATATACCAGCATTTATTCCCTTAGTACCCTGCATCTCCGACTGCCAAATTGACAGTTCATCAGCCGTATTACTTAGCCAAGTGTGTAGAGATTCATTATCTATTGGAGTTGCTAAGGTAATCATTACAAATTCTTTATCAGACATTCCACGGATAAACTCTTCATTCTGCTCTTCAGCATCATCTGTACTAGAATCACCCATAACAGAGTCTTCTGTACCATAACCAGCATTTACTTTGTTTAAAGGAATACCTCTAACTACCTGTAAATACTCCATATTAAACATTTTTTCTCTTAACCAGTCGGCTTCTTCCATTGTTAAATCTCTAATTCTTATCTGTGGCATTGAACCTCTAAATGTTTGAATTACACTATAATAACTATTTCTTGCCATTTTCTTAGCAGTTTCTAAATCCTGAGCAACCTCTTGAACCCCATACAAAAATAATAGTCCAAGAGGGGGCTGCAAGATATTACATATTACATTTACAAAATTTATATCTCTATGCCAAAAACCAGATAAAATATCATCATGTATTTTCATAAGGGAAGATAATTCTCTAAACTTTTTAGGAATACTGTGTAGTCTTCCAAACTTTACTACTTTATACACCTCGTGCCAATCTTCATTCCCTTCTCTTAACATTAACTTATAAACAATAAATTCAGCCTTATCGTTCTCTTGATCATATTCAATCCAATTATCTAAAACATGAATATCATCATGTCGTTCTTCTTCCATATCTAAAATTTTTAAGGGTATTTCCATTTTCAACCCACCTCCTTATATAACATCTTACCATATTTAGAAATTTATTCTAAATATAACAAAAAAATTATTCTTCGTACTTACTTTGTTTTCCAGTTCGCATAAAGTCTTGTCGTCTATCTCCAACTTTTCTTCTACTTCTAAATGAATTGATTGTTTGTGCTAAATATCCAGCAAAAGCTCCTGGAGTCATTATCATAAAAATCATATAAACCATATTAATCCAACCACGAAAACTTCCAATAACAGCCTGTGGAGTATCCACTTGAATTGCCTGAGCCCACTGTTCCATCGGGACATTCATAAAGATTGTTAATAAGAATTTATAACCGATAATTCCCCAAAAATACATTAATAATGCCTGGTTTGTCCTCTTTAATATACTTTTTCTTTCGTTTACCACAAGACCTGCTGTAATAGAAGCTCCCACTATCATAGCAGCACCAATTTTTAAAATCATATCCGTTCCCACATGAGCACCCAAAAACCAACTAAATAAAACAAATAAATAAACTGCTATTGCCTTTAATTCTTTTTTATAAATATTAGCTGATTGGTGAGTAAAAAGCATAGGTTGTTCTTTCCTGTGGGTTTTTTCATGAACATTATATTGCATAGGTTTTCCCCCTTTCTATAACCTTTTTCTTTTAGGCTTGATATACCTTTTTTCAATATCTTTCAATTTAAAATAAAGCAAACTTGACCAACCTATCCCACCAACTAAAAACCAAATACTGTTAATAAAAAAGTATTGAATTGAAATTAAAGCATTTATGTGAACAACAGTAATATACCTTGAAATTTCAGATAAAAAACCCATATATAATAACACCCTATACTAGTTTAAACTGGTTTAGTATAGGGTATATTCCTCCTTTCTGTATTAAAGTTTTATCGAGAAAGTTTAATTTTTTCCCAATTATCTTCATTTTTTTTCAATTCTTCTAAAGTGATTATATTAAAGACAAATTTTTGTCTTTTTTGTTTATCTCTAATTTTTGCTATCCATTTAGAATATTTAGTTTTAATATTGTCCTTAGCTTTATTATTATGAACAACAAAATAGAAACTTGAAGTTACATCAGAGATTTTATCTAGCTTTTTCTCAAAATCAGACTGTTTGTGATTTCCTCTTTCAACCTCAATGTGTTTAACTATCGGACCTTGTTTAACAGTTAAGTCAAAAACAACTCTTTCTCCATCTTTATCGTCAGAAACTTGAACTGTATTTGTTTCTCTATCCATAAAAACATCATAACCGTAATTTTCAAATGTAATTGCAGTATCATGTATTAATATTCCATGTTTAAGATTAGAATGTTGACTTATCAACCAGTCTCTCATTGATGTTTTTGGTTTTTTACCAAATTTACTCTCAAACAATTCTTTACCGTTTGAAGTTAAAACAAAAACATTATAACTATGTCCTCGAACTCCAATAAATAAATCTTCTTCTTTAACATCTATTAATCCATTTTCTATTAAGAAATTTAAATGAGAGTTATAAGCATAATTAGTTTCAAGTAAATCATTTACTCTGTCATACCTCTTAAGCTCTTTCGTTCTGTAAATTCCTTCTTTACCAATACCTTCTAATAAAACCCAATGACCAGAATCCATATCTTCAGCAATTTGTCTTAAATCTTTATTGCTAGTTTTTTCATTTTCTTTTTCATCACTCTCATTGTTTTTATTAGATAAGTTTTCTTCAACAGCTTTTTTGACAGAATTAAAGTCTCCTTTTTTATTTTCTTTTTTAGGTGGTGGTGGCTGTTGAGCTGGTTCTTCTTGAGACTGCTCATTTTCTTGATCTTCTTTTTCTAAATCCGATACAACTTTATCTTCAAACTCTTCTTTTTTATTTAAATTATTTTTTTGATTATTCAAATATCCATCAAGTTTTTGTTCAAGTTGCATTTTTTCTTCTTTTAAATTCCTATTCTTTTTTTTCAAATCAGTCTTCTCTTTAACAAGAGAATTGTGTTTAGCCTTTACTGTATCAATAGTAAAATCAACTAATTTGTCAGCATCCCAATTATCAATATTAGCATCTTCTTTTCTCTTTTTAATATATTCAGCAGGAATTAAACCCTGAACAAGTCTTAATATTTCTTTTTCTAAGTTTCTAACTTTGTTTTTGTATTCAGTTAGATTTTGTTGTAAACCTACATTATTACTTTTTGCTAAACTTAAGTTCATTTTTTGTTTTTCTAGAGCAGATTCTAGTCCTTCAACTCTTCTTTGTAATTTGCTAGTTGAACTAGAATTGCTCTTATTTGATCCAAAAAAACCCATCTATATAAACCTCCTATTTGTTTAATTTGATATAAGTCTGTTCCATAAGTTAGAAAAACCATTTATTTCTCTGTGATATTGTTGTCTATTCTGATTATAATCCTCTATATATTTAGGACTAAATGTTCTTAAATAATTTAATAAACTTTGAGTTGTTTTCAATCTAGTATTTAACATTTGTTTAAATGCTTCATGTGCATTTCTAAATCTTTGTGGAACAGTTTTGGGTGTCATATATTTAAAATCTTCTATGAATTTTTGATTTGTTAACATATACCCTTTAATCTCTCTATCTGCTTCTCTTGTACCCCTATTTTGATTTTGGTAAAACAATTCAAAAATTTGATGAATATTTAAACTATCTTGTTGTATTTGCTCTAAAGTGTTATTAACTTTTTCAATATAAATATTTTCTTTTCTATCTTCAATTGTTACAACTTGAGGAACATTATTTACCTCCTTAGTTGTAAAAACTCCAATCCCTAATAGGAAAATTTCTAATAAAAGAACCAAAATAATACCTTTAATTATATAGTTGATAAAGTGATTCTCTTCAAAATATTCCTCTTCTTCCTCAATATATTCAGTTGAATTAGGATTGTTGTTATTGTTAGGGGTAAAATCATTTTCTTCTTTAAATTTTTCTTCCTTATCAAAATTATATCTATTCATAATTTAAAACCTCTTTCATTTATAAGATTAATCCCCCTATCCAAATAATTGTAAGTGGAAAAATAATTGTTGCTAATAAATTAAACATAAAACTGTGTTTATAGTAAATTTTCAAAACAACAAAGTTCAATAATACATAAGCAAAAAAGCTAAATCCAATCCAAAAATCATATAGCATAGTTGATCTTATCAATACATTTAAAATAAATATGAAACTTAAAAATATAAATGATATTGTGTTAAAACTTAAAATTTTATATAAAGACATGTATTCAATGTCATAAAAGAATTTGTAAAATAAGATTGTTAAGCTCATATATAATACAAAATAAATAGCCAGGCTAATACTTAGAAATAATAAATTTAAACTGTTATCCAAATAAAAACTAGGCGATTTTGAATTAATATATAAACTAAAAATATTCCCTAATATAAAAACTGCAATTAAATTTAACATATTTATTTTCAATAAATTATCATCTTCAATAATATCTTTATAAAAACGATTTGTTTTATTTAAATATTTATCTTTAATATCTAAAATTTTTGGTTTTTTATCGTTTTCAGATTTGGAAGCTTTTAATTGTTTTCTTTTCCTATCCAAAAAATTCACCTCCAACATGAATAATTCTATGCACCCTTACTTTTACGAATAAGAGTGCATATTTTATTTTTACTCTTTGCCCGATTCTTCTGAATCATTATCGTGCTTACTTGGTAATGGCTCAAAATTCTTAAGAAATTCAACTTGACTTATAGAAACCTCATAAGCTGTATGCTTGGTTTGTCTTCCGTCAAGATGGGTAATCTCTAAAATTTTATTTAAAACCTCTTGTTCATTTTCTTCAGGAACACCTAAATCTTTAACAAATTTCAAAAGTTCATTATATTGTTCAGGAGAAGCTTCATTAGTTTTTTCATAATTTCTACTTTGCAATCTCCCCTTAACTAAAAGCTGAGTTCCTGTATGAGCAGCAATATTACAATTTTCTGCTTGCTCATTCCAACCGATAACATGAATAAAATCCATTCTCTTATCTATGTCGTCAGTATTCCCCATATTAAGTCGTTTTACCTTTAATACTGCATGCCAAAAAGGGAAAGTCCCCTTTGAAGTTCCAATAAATTTAAATTCAGGTTCATCTTTTATATAACCAACAAGAGTTACATCATTAATACTTGCCATTTTTTCTACCTTCCTTTCATTTTTTAATTTTTATATTTAATTTACACTTTCTAAATAAACAATCTTTAATTCTTTTTTTATTCTACCATTTTCATTAACATTAATTAGCTTTAAAAATACATCCATTATAACAGGCTTTTTCATACTGGTTTTATCATTTCTTTTTACCAAAGTATAATTAGCTCTTACAATTGCAAAATCCTTTCCCTGTTTTAATAAACGATACTGATCATTTAAATATTGTATTTCTTGATTTAAATATTTTTCAGCATATTCAAAATTATTAACTCTTTCTTTTAAAATAAAATCTACCTGTTCTTTTGCGACATCATAATATCCATCTTCAATGCTGGTGAAAAAAGTTTCTGTTGTTTCTAAAGCTGGTTCTTCAAAATTATGAAGTTGAACATTACTGAAAATTATTAACATAATACTTATTGATAAACCAATCGTAATTAAAATAATCGCTTTTTTCATATTATCACTTTCCTGCCTTGTATATAGAGTTATTAATAAACTCCTCTATATCTGAAAGTTGATATCCAAAATCTTTTTTAAATTGATAAGATTTTAGTTGATGTTCTTTTTTATTTTTAGTATATCTCCTAACAGTTCTTGGGCTTACAGAAAGAATTTTTGCAGTTTCTTTCAAACTTAAAAAGTTTTTAACTGAATGTATATCAATAAATATATTTGTGTTTTCTATTTCATAATCAATAATGTCTGACTTAAGACATCTTTTTAAGAATTTAACAGATATATCTAAAATAACTGCTGCATCTTCGATTGGTACATATTTTTTTTCGTTTTTTTCTTCAAAAGACAAACAAACCCCTCCTTTTTTAAAATGGATAAATTTTCTATTTTTGCTATATTTAACATTTTACCATAATTTTTAATTCATGTCAATAATTTGGTAAAATATTGTAAAACATTGACTATTTTTTTTATTCGTTTTTTCAGAAACTAAAATTGCGCCTTAATAGAAAAAGTTTGTATTTTATGGAGATAGCTCCCTCGTAGAGGGTTAAATCATAGGGGGTTTTTTATTATATGGGAAGTTAAGCCCCTTTAATTCATAGTTTATAACCCTTATTCTTCCATTTTGTATTAAAAAACATTAAATTTAAAAGATTAAACTCTGACACTACCCCACACCCAAAATAATCTAAGGTTTTTTTGACATATAATTCCAATTATGATAACATAACTTTACAGCGTAGGAATTTTTTTACATTAAATAAGCTGAAATCAATTTTCCCAAAGGAGAATACTGAACTTGGAATTTTAGTGGGATTGGTTAGACTTCCTTGGGTTGAATTGTATTTCATTATGAAAATGAATTATAGGAGGTAAGCTAAGTGGTTTAAGAAGACAAAAGAAAGAAACTAAAACAAAACTAAATATAAGGAGGTAAAATAGTTGTTAAATAAAATTAATAAAACTATTTTAAGTAAGTTTTTCATTATGTTAATGATTGTGTCATTGTTCAATCCAGTCGTTTTTGCTCAAGGTGAGGTAAATCCCACTCCTCCCGAACTCGAAAAAGTTGTAGCAAAAGACGATCCTGTCTATGAGACTATTGATAAATTGTATTCCAAAGGGTTGATTAGTGAAGAAGGGTATCAAATCAGTCAAGAAAATGACCTAACAAGGTATGAAATTGCCTTATTGGTGTCAAACCCTCTTGTTGGTTTTTTACAGAGTGAAAATCCAGGAGAGTATGGGGTTGATACAGTGAGAGAGTTCAGTTATCTTTTAGAAAACTACCCTAATTCTCTTAATGCTTTAGGTTTTAATGAAGATGTTGTTGGCTCAATGAAACAAATGGTAAGTGGTATTGTTGGAAAAACAACAGATCAAACTAAAGCAAGTAATGGAGAAAACTCTAATAACACCCAAAAAACAGTCAATTATAATCCTGAAAACTTAAGTAGAAGTAAAATTGCTGAAATTCAGTACATTTTAAGTCAGGTTGGTTTATATAAGGGTGAAATTGACGGATTATTTGGGAATAAAACCAAAAGTGCAATTGAAGAATACCAGAGACAGATTGGTTTAGAGGTAAATGGTGTTTTAAGTAGCTCCCTTCGTGCAAGTTTACTAGAAAATCTGGATGTTCCAGAAAATGTAGGGAATTTGGCTAATAGTAAGCTACAAAACACTACTAAAACAGCACAAGTTGAGGTTCAACAGAAAGAAAGTGCTAAACAGGAAACTTCTAAACAGGCTGAAGCTCAGAAGAAGAAAACCCAAAATACACAAGAAAAGGGTAATTTAGCAGGCAATGTTGAAATCCACGGAAACACTAGTATAAATTATCATAAGGTGGACACAAGTGGAAATGTTCCTTTAAATGAAGATGACGAACCAATTTATGAGGAAAAAGATACTTTTGAACAGGTATTTAATCTTGATATTATTGGGCATATCGCTGAAGGAGTTAAACTTGTTGCAAACCTTAAGGCTGAAAACGCAAATGGTTTACTAAGTGAAGGTGGAAACCTTTCTCTTGAAGATGTAAAGCTTGTTGGGCTTCAAGACGACATCAATAAGTTTGTCGTAGGTAGTCAACCAGCAGTTAATTTTGGTAATCTCTCATATCAATCTAAGGGAGAAAATGGTTTTTCTTGGCAGCACAATGGGGATAATTATTCATTATATACCCTTTATACCATTAAAGACCACACTCTCAATGAAGATGGAGATGAAGTCCCTCTGGCATATAAGAGAAACACAATTGGTTTAAGGGTGGCAACAGAACAGCTTCTTGAGAATATTAAATTAGGATTAAACTTCTTAAATACCAAAGATGATAAGGTAAATGGAGCATATAATTCAGTAACTCTTCCAAATAAAAAATCTCTAACCATTGCAAGTATAACTGGAGATTACAATAAAGATGATTTAACTATTGGAAGTGAGATTGCTGTAATGAGAAGAAATGACAATACAAATACCAACAATGATCCAGTAACAGCATATGCTGGTGTTTTAAATATTGCCAAAAACTTCTCAGAAAAACTACAAGCAAGTCTTAATCTGAAAATGGTTGAAGAAGAATACAATGCTGAAAGTCTTGTAGATGAATACTCATACAATGAAGAAAATGAGGAAGTTGAAGAAATTCAAAGCCCTTATGAGCCTGGAGAACAAGGAGGTTCTCTTGACCTAGCCTATTCTGATGGTGATTTCAGTAGTGATTTAACCTTAGAATATTGGGATGGTAAAACCGAAGATGCTAGTACCAAAAAGGGTATTACTGGTGAAGTTGCTTATTCTAAAGATAAATGGGGTGTTAGTTACAACCTAGAACACCTTACAGATGACGGAGAAGGCAATGAGTATAAGGATCATACACTTTCAGGAAATTATACTCATGAGTTCACTAGAAAAACAGAAGATGAAGAGGGTAAAGAGGTTGAAGAAAAATTTGCAACAATCACTCTTGAAGACTCTGTTAATCTTGAGGAAGACGAAAGCACCGAAGAACCTCAAATCATAACAAACACATTCACATTGGCAACAGAGGTTACTCCAATTGAAAATATGAATGTTACCTTAGACTACACTAATAAGGTTAATGATAACGAGGACAATAAGGTTGAGAACAACTCAGTAGAATTTGCTGTCAATCACAAGTTCGAAGTAAACGAAAAGTTTACAGCAACACCTTATTATAATGCTAAAGTTGACAATGGTTTCTATGATAATCCAGATACAGACGAATATGATCCATATGAAGTAGAATCTATTGTTCAAAATGTTGGTGTTGAAGCTGAAACAGTCCTAATCCCTGAAGAAGTAAGACTTATGGCTAGTTTAAGTTATAATGACTTCAATGTAACAAAGGGTAAGTTAGACGAAGATGGTTACTACATTAGTGGTAACGAACCTCGTAAAGGATTTGAAGCAACCACAGGAGTTGAGTGGACACCTAAGAGTATTAAGTATCTTGAAGGCTTAAGTGTAAGTGTTAATGGTGGTAAGAAAGTTTACGACTATGAACACAAAGACAGCGACAAAGATCAGGATTCCTGGACATATTCCGTTGGTTTAGGATATGAAAAAGAAATTTCTGATATGGGTACTGTTAATGTATTCTATAACCGTTCTGAAGATATTGATGAAATTGAAGAATACGAAAAGGTATCAGAAGAATATGGTTTAGAAGGAAAGCTTAATGTTAACGAGAATACAACAGTTAATGCAAGTGTTAGTGAGAAGAACACAATTGATAAATCACAAAGTAAAGATTTAACCGTAGTGAATAATTCAATTGGTATCACTACAAAACCTGTTGGAGAAGACGGACCAGCTATTAATTTAACCTTTAACCAAGAAGAACATCAGGATAAGAACAATACTGATGACAACTATAAAGTTAAAGAGATTAAAGGTACAGTTGGTGGAAGCTTCTAAGATAAATAAAACAAAACCCGATTTGGATTTTTATCCAGGTCGGGTTCTTTTTATGCTTATATTTATTTGTATTACATAGAGAACCCTCTTATATCAAGTCATCTTAAAAATATCTAAGCCTTTTTTAACACAGCAAAAATAAAGAACTTTCATTTGTGTTACATTTTTTGCTTTTAAAGTAAAATAAGTTGTATTTGTCATACATTGTCAGCCCTTATTTTATAAGGTAAGTCTCCGTTTTCAAATTGTAAATTTAACACAATATTTTTTGTAATAAATTTCTTAAATGTTTTGTGTTACAAATACTATTTTTTTCTAGCTCAAATCAACCTTTTCTTTTCTTTTTGTGTTACGGCAACAACACTTGAAAAAAAGGAAACTCTCTAATTTTCGTTTCTATTCTGAACACAACATTTTATTTGTATCACAAGGTAACATTTCCCTAAAAACACCTAAGAGAATAAGAATAAAAGGGTTTTAGCTTCCATTTTAGGACACATAGGGTGGTTATAACTATAAAGATATATATGTCTTGCTGTCATAAACTAGGGTTAGCCACAGCTCATTTAACCCCTCCCCAAAACACCTAACAGATATGTTTATCTTATTTTAGACAAAAAAAGAAACCCCTTATTTAAAAGAGGTTTTAAAATTAACTATTGAGCTTTTTCACTTCTTCCCTATTCACAACAATAAATAATTTACTGTAAACAGAATTTTGAGTGTTCTCTATTTTCTTTTTTTCTTTTTCATAAGTCTTTTGATTTATCTTATTTTCTTTAAGTTGTTTTTGGAGTTTTTCAATTCTGTTTTGTTTTATGACATTAGAGTTTCTATCTACAATTCTTTCAATTAATTTTTTGTCTTCCAGGTATTTTAATGCAAAGCTAATATTTCTCTTAGTGCATTTAAATATTTTAGCAAGAGTTTCTCTCTTAAAGTAAATACCTCCCTGGTCAAAATAAGGGTTTAGCTCTCCATCTATATATTTTTGAGGAGCTATTTCGTTGGAATTTAAATAAGCAAGAAGTATAATGGCAATATAATTAGGTTTACCATTTTTGTGTGTTAGTTTCTTAAGCCAGTTAAAAGGGAAATTAATTTCAAAATTCAAATCTTACCACCTCAGTTTTATATCCCTTTATTTGAAAACAGTTTCAATACTGTTTAATAAAAAAATTAAATAACAAACATTTTAACCTTATCTTTTCTTTCTTGATAATAACGATATCTTTCCATTTTGTTTTCATATATTTTTCTTTTCAATTCTTCTGGCAAAAAGTCATAATCTATATTTATATTCAAAAGCAGTTTTAAATAACTATCCAAAACCTCTTGTTTTTCTCCCCTGTTTTCAATTTTGGTGTTAAAAAATAAAATCTCATCAACAATTCTTTCGTTGTAAATTAAAGCTGATAAAACAAAATATTTCGAGCTGTTTTCTGGATCAATTTCGAAAAGAAAAATATTATACTTCATATTTTGACTGGAAGCTCTTTTATGTTTAACATTATCAAGATTATTTTCTTTAATCATTTTATCCATTCGGTTAACAAAACTATCTTCAACAGCTTTTAAATTATATCTGTCAGCCTTTTCAACTTTAAAAATATTTGAAAGCTCTTTTGTTTCGCTGTTTTTTATTAGAGCTTTATTTTCCTGAAGAATATTTTTCTCTAAAACAAAATATTCACTTTCAGGGATAGACTGATATTCTATTTTTTCAACTTTATCTTCTCCAGGGGTTTCACTTAAAGCTGTGTTGGAAAAACTTAAAGTTAAAATTATAAGCAATATTCCCACAAGAAAAGTTAATTTGTTTTTGAAATAGGTTGGGTGAGTTAAAATTTCCATATTTTTCTCCTTGTTTTTTTTAAGATTAATTTTTTGGTGTATATTAATAATAACAGCATTGGAATTTATTGTCAAGAATAATTTTCCTTATTTTACATTTTATAAGCATTAAAAAGCAGATTAGCTCTTTTGTTTCCATATTTTTCTTCTATTAACTCTGTTTTACTCATAGAAATCTATATATAAATAATTATAATTTATTAAATAAATACAGAGATGTATAATTATAGACTAGTAATTTTGTATTATAATATAAAATATTTATATAATATAAATTATTAATTTTTAAATAAAGTTTAATATAATTATATAATTTATAATTCTTAAATCTTATAAATTAAAAAATTTATGTAATAAAAATCCGTGTATAAGTTAAAAACCAAAACCCAATTACTTAAATAATTATAATTTATATAATATAAATACTAAGAACTTAAGAACTTAGATCTTAAATATATTAATTTATAATATATAAATATAAGATCTTAAGAACTTAAATATATTAATTTATAATATATAAATAATAATAATAATATAAAATTTATATATTTATAATTATATATCCCCTTTCAGAGTAAAACCTGTTATTTTCACGGCAAATTTTTTAAAAAAGTGTTTGACATATTATTCCAGAAATGGTATTATTATTTTAGATTAATTTTTTTGGTGAAAGGAATTAATAAAAACTTTAAGTATTGGGTGGGTGATTTAACAGTGATAAGTCAAAGTGAGTGTTTCAAAAATAGATCCCTGCTTTCTAGCGAAATGAACGATTTTATTCAAAAACAACATTTGTTGATTAAAAAATATGATTTAGATTTATTAAAGCATAATATTTTAGTTGCAGAATTGGCTTGTAATTTAGCAAAAACAGGTTTAAATTTTACAGAACACGAATTACAAAAATTATATTTTTCAGGCTTGATACACGATATCGGTAAAGTGTTTTTATCCAGAAAATTATTAAACACTAAGGGAAAGTTGAGCTTAACTCAGTTTAAATATATCAAAGAGCATACTATTTATGGAGCAAGATATATTAAACAAAAATTATCTAAAAACAACTATTTTAGAGAAAAGCATATTGACGATGTTGTGTTTAATATAAAACACCATCACGAAAAATTAGATGGTAGTGGTTATCCATCTGGTTTAATTGGTGAAGAAATTCCATTTCCAACTCAAATAATAACAATTGCAGATGTTTTTATTGCCCTGAAAGAAAGTAGAAGTTATAAGCAGGTTTGGAATACAAAACGGGTTTTAGAACATTTAGAACAAAATGTTCCTTCAAAATTTAATGAAAAGCTTTTTGTTTTACTTTCAGATTTAGTTTTAGATCCGAATGTAGAGTGTTTAGACAAAAAAGCAATAAATATTTAATGGCTATTTTTAAGTAGCTATATTTTTTTATTTTATATTTCCATATTTTACTATTAGTTATATTTTATTGAAATTAGAATAAGGAGGATATGTTGAATTAAAAAAATCTTAATTTGTTTATTAATCATTGTTTTTATTTTTAATGGGGCTGTCTTTGCAGCACCAAAGATAGATATTGAAAGTGATAAGGGACAACATTTTATTGGTGGGGTTATGGTTTATAGATTAACAGATCAGCTCCCCTTAGAGATCAACCCTATGTTAAGTGTTTTTGCTGTTGGGGTTGGCAAGGAGGTCTTTGACCATTTCGGAAATGGAACAGTTGAAAAAGAAGATATATATGCGACAGTTTTAGGAGGAGTAGTATCGAGTTCAATTAGAGGAGTTTTTTAAATATTTAATACAAAAAATTAAGAGGAAGTGTTAATCTATGTTAGAAAACATTTTAATCATATTAGGAATAATAATATCTTATTATCTATCTTTATTTACATTTATCTGGCTTTTTATCTTAACATTCAAAACTGCTTTCTTTTCTTTTCCTTTAAGTGTTTATTTAGATAAAATGGATTTAATTGATAAAAAGAAAAGGATTGTTTTTTATTTTAAAGAGCTTGCAATATTTGCTGTTCCAATTTTTTCATTTATATTAATTTCCTATATTTATGTTATGAAAAATGTTCATCCTGGTATAAAAATAGCTTCTTTTATTGCTTTACCGTATAGTCTTTATTTAGCATATATTTATGTATTTTCTAGTGAAACCTTTTGTAAAACCGTAAAAGATTATTTTAATTTTAATGCCGAATATATTCAGAGCAAAAATCTTTTAAATAATATTAAAAAAGACAATTTGGCAGAAGGGTTAGATAGTTTTAAAGGTGGAACTCCAAATAATAGAATAAGAAAATATATAAGAAAAAGTAAATAATTGTGGAGGTGTTTATGTGAAAAAGAAAAAGATATTAATTGGCATTATGATTGCATTTTTATTAACTTTAACTGGTTGTTCATTAACCGAGGTTACTTTAAATCTTAAAACAAACCCATCTCCTTTAACTTTTAATAACGGAGATATTAAACAGGATTTTGAAGTGGTAGTTGAAACACACGGTGGAGTTGATAAGATAAAAATCGACAACATTTTATTAGAAGTGAAAAATGAAAAAGAAGAGACAATTTTTAGAGCTAATCCTCAATTAGATGATACAGAAACCTATGCTGTTGGAGGAGTTACTTTAAGAGTTGATGAAACATTAAATTTAAAAGAGGTTTTCGAAAAGCATGAGATGACCAATGAAGAATTTGAAGTTTTTTATGCTCAAAATTTAGAAGGTAAAAATTATACAATGGAAATCACTTTAACAGGAACTCAAAATTCTACATTTAAAACACAAATTGTGTTTAATTAAGTATAAAAGCCACCATTGATTTGGTGGCTTAAACTTTATAAAGTATTTTTTGTTTGCTATTTTTTAGTGTTTATTAAGTTTAGAAAGGGGGTCTTTTATGAGCAAGCAAGATAAAATTATTTTAAAAGAATTAGAGGAATGGTATAAACAAGACATGATTGAAGAAAGCTTGTTTAATCGTTTATCTTCTATGTATCAAGGTGATGAATGGGATTTTACGACTATTATAAAATGGGCTTTAGTAATTGGTGCTATAATGATTGGAGTGGGATTAATTTCATTTTTTGCTTTACTATTTAATTCTACACTTTTGGGTATATTAACCTTATCAGCTTTATGTTTGCTACTTTATTATTTTGGATTTAAGTTAAGAGAAAGAAATTTTAAATATTATTTTCCTAAAACGGGAAATGCTTTAATTTCTATATCGACTCTTTTGTTAGGTGCAGATATTTTTGCGATAAATAAGTTTCTTTTTAATGAAGTTATTCATTGGACTATATTAATAGCTTTAATATCTACTATTTACCTATTTATTGCTTATTTTAAAGAAAACACATTGGTTTTAATTTTTAGTTTATTGGGTTTTGCAGCCTGGATTGGTGCAGAAACAGGTTATTTGTCTGGTTGGGGTGCATATTATTTAGGTTTAAATTATCCAATGAGATTTGCATTAATAAGCCCGTTTATTATATTGATCGGTTATTTCCATAAAAAAATAGATTTATCTATTACAGAGTCATTTGCAAAGACTTATTATTCTTTTGGATTATTGTTTCTAAATTTATCTTTATGGATATTGTCTATTTATGGATATCAAGAAAACATAACCATTTGGTCATTTAGTTCCAATAATATAGAGCTTTTACTGTTTAGTGTTTTGTGGTTGTTAGTTAATGTTGTTATATTTATAATAGGTGTAAGATTTAAAGACAGAATGTTTGTGGGGTATTCAATCACATTTATAATATTGAATCTATACACAAGGTATTTTGAATATTTTTGGGATAAAATGTATAAATCATTATTTTTTATAATACTAGGTGGAATTTCAGTAGCTATTGGTTTATATTTTGAAAAAAGGTTAAATAATTAAATATAAATTAACCACCCGAAAATGGGTGGTTAATTTTTTTACATTTTTTATAAAGGTCTTGTAAAAATTATAAATAAAAACAATACAGGTATAATAAAAATTGTTTTCTCAAGAAGTAAAGAAAGAAAAATAAATTCTCCATTGTTTTCTTTGGGAACCTTGCTCATATAATCACTAGAAATTTTTAAAGAAATAAAAATCAATAATGCAAACATCCCCATTCCTAAATTGTGGTATAAATTAAATAAATAACTAATATTAAGATTATATGCTTTTTCTAAAATCCATAATTTTAATTCAGGAATAAAAAAGAATATAATTGGAACTAAATAAATTAAAAATATTTGCCTTAAATAATTTCTGTAAATTTTTGCAATGTTTTTTTGTTTCTTAAGTATTTTTTTATCTTTTTTAACCTCATTTTTTGTATTTTCCATATTATCTCTCCTCAATATCTAATTTTAAATTATTATAAGTTTATTATACTATAAAATTAACTTACTTACAAAAAAATCAATTTTTACTTAATATTGTAATTATGATATAATTTAAATATATTAAAGATATAAGACATTTTTTAAAAGATATTTTAAATTTTAATGACATTTTAAAAACTAAAAAAACGACAAAGGAGAGATTAATATGTTTAAAGTTAGAGGAAAACTAAAATTACAAAAACATGAGAAGAAACAAATTATCAAAGAATTAATTAATGATCCAAAAGCAGACACTTCAGAACTCGAAGAAGAAATAGAAAGCACAGATAGTTGGTTAATGACCAATGCAATGAATTATATTGAAAATGAAGTGGCTAATGTAGAAACCCCCGAAGAAATGCTTAAAAAAGTCAAGCATTTAAGTAATGGTGTTGAACATTATATAAACGGAGATAAATTAGAGTCTTATTTTGAATTAGCAGGAAGTTATCAACAGGAAAAAATTATTGAAATGTTAAAAAAGGTTATTATTGCTCGATTAAAAAAATATCAAAGCAATTTAGATCCTTCCAAGCAATCTGAAGAAATTGAAGATATTAATTATGCCATTGATGAAATTGTTTTTAATTTAAATGACAACTTCTTTTTACAAGTAATTAAAGATAGATATGAAGAAAATGTTAATGGCTGTATTTTTAATCTTTTAGCATATTTTATTCAAAATTATAAGCCTATGTCAGAAACCTTATATCAAATTGATGAATATGCAAGAAAAGTAGGGCTACTTGAAAATAAATATTCAAATAATAAACAGTTATCATTTAATGTTAAGTTGAGAAATTCTTATCCAGACATAGATATAATTAAAGATATTCTTTTAGAAAAAGGAAAAATAAAAGAAGAAGATTATGAAACTATTACCTCTTTTGATATCTTTGATTCACCAGAATCTCCCTGGTCTCTTTTTAATATTGAGAAGTGGGAAGAAGTTAAAAAATATCTTACTGAAAAATATGATAGAGTACAAAGTGTAGAATCAGAAGGTAAAAATGGAGGTTGGATGATTGTTAAATATCCAATTTTAGAAGAAGATAGATTGAAAATTATAGAAAACAATTTGAAAGATGGTAGGTTTGAAATTGGAGATGAAATTCATTACTCTGAATTGTTTGATTTAAAAATAAATTTAGATGCAGAGTGTTTTTGGAGCTTAACTAAAGAAATCAATGATATTGAAGAATATATAAATTCTCAAGTAGAAAACTACCGATCAGATTTCCTTACTTGGTTAGAAGAAAAATATTAAATTTTAAATTAATAAGAAGGCTACCTGTTAATTCAGGTAGTCTTTTTTTATTTTTTAAAATATAAAAATTTATTTAAAATAAAAATATAAATTTTTATAAATTTAAAATTTTAAAATGTTTCATTTTTTTGAAACATAAAATCTCTAAATGTTTCAGTTTGTTCCGTTGTAGTGAAACATTTGTAGTCATTTTTGAATACATAAATATTATTTGTAATTTAAAAGCTCTTTTGTTTTTTTATACACAATAAAAAAGCACTCTTTCGAGTGCTTAGTTGATTAATCATTAAAATATGGGGACTTACCGTCTGTTTTAATTAATTTTTTAAGAGTGGTCGTTTCTTTTTCAAGTGTTTTTCTGTCCATTACTTCAATTTCTTTGTTAATATCAAATCTATAATTCTCAAAGAACAAATTTTTATATTGTTCTTTTTTCTTATCATAATATTTATCAGCTTCTTTTTTAGAGTCTATTGATATTGTGTAATAAAAGATTAAACCTTCTTTTCCTTCCCATAGATACTCTTCAGTACAGGGAGGAATCTTCATGGTAAATACTATGTGATATTCTGATAATCTTTTTTCCATCATTATCTCTAATTTTAAATTTTCATTTTCAATAGCTTCTGCTTTTATTAAGCCTAATCTGGTTGGATTTATATTTCTCCATTTATTAATCAATCCCTGTTGATATAAAAACTGTAATCTTTTTTGACTATTTTCTAAAGCTTCTTTATAGTCAAAAGTTCTTCTGTGATGATATATACTCGCTTTTAATTCAAGAAGTTCTTTTTTCTCTTTCTCAAGTTCTAATAGTTTTTCTTCTAATTCACTATATTTATCTCTGTATTCTTTTTTTATATCTTTATAGCTCTTTTTTAGAGTTTCTTTGTCAAATTTTCTCAATTCTTTCTCAAATCTTTCGGTTTCTTTTCTAAATTCATCACCTGGTAGTTTTTTAGGATTAGTTTTAATTCTAACATTTATAGTGTTTGTGGTATTGCAGGATTGAGTGTCTCTAAATTCAACTCCAATAACATCTCTGTTTTCTTTAGCAAAGTCATTATCACCAAATATTTTAGTTTGTGTTTTTAGTCTTCTTATAAACACTATTATCACTCCTTAATTATTTTATTAAAAAATTTTATCTTCTCTGTCTTTTTTTGAATAATAAATAGGATAAAACCAACTCATTGAAATAAAGATAAGACTTTCTTTAATATAGTCAATAAAGTCTTTCATGTCATAATCTCCATCCATAAAGTTCTGGTATGTATAGATCATAACTCTAATATTATTAACTAAAACTCCAATTAAATAAAATACTACATAAAGTGAAGCAACTCTAATTAATTTTTCCATAATATCTCTCCTTTTTGTTTAAGATTTATCTTTTGTCTTTTTTTAAATGTCTTATATAATTAATTCTAATATAATATTATCATATTCTGTAAATTTTTACAAAATAAAGAAAAATTAATTTTGATAAAAAATTTAACTTTTAAAATTTTTAACTTTTTAAAAATTTATTTATAATAAAAATAAAAAAAGCCACCAAAAAGGTGGCTGAAATTATTTGTTTAAATATTTATATAATGTTTTGGGGTGATTTTAACTCTTACCCCTTTTCGTGGTCTTGAAAAAATCATACCAACTATTGTTAGAAATGTTGTTAAAACAAGTTTTATTGTTATTTGCATATCTAAAAGAAAATAACTTATAATTGATAGGGTTGTTAGAAAAATAAATGCCATTATAAAAATTAAATATGTTTTTGTTCTTGAGAAGTCCTTCATTAACACCACTCCTTTTTACTATTTTAATTATATCACGAATGGAAAGAATTGTCAATAAATACTTATATTTCTTTTATGAGTAATCACTACTCTTTTATTTTTAATGTGAGTAATTTTTTAATTTTTTTACTTATAAAAAACCACCCGAGGTTAATCGAGTGGTTAATTTTATTTATGTGGTTTTTAATTTTCTTTCTGGCAATGTCCAAATAGAAAAGTAGCACAATTTTCTTTTACCTCTACTTCTCCTTCTGAATTAAATTGAACAAAAGCTAAACAATTTTTACAATTATGGTTTTTGTCAATTACTTCCAATTAAAACTACCTCCATTCTATATTTTCGTATTCTTTACTCGCTTTAATTATATTATTGGATACAATCCCCATTAAATGCTCCACCTCTTTAAATAGGTGTGAATACGGATTTGTACCATATGCACTATTTGTTAGGAAACAATTAAAAGAAGCAACTTTCTGCATATCCTCTATATCTTTTAGTTCATTAAATTTATATTTAGCAATATAATCATCGTAGCTTTCAATGGTATTTGTATAACAACTATACATTCCACTTAAGTTAAGCTGCAACAAAGCTTTTCCTAATTCTTTATACCCATCTTCTGTTTTTAAATAACTATTGATTTCAGGATAATGAAATGAGAATTGATCATTAAAATATCCATCAATTCTTTCTTTCTCTTTTTTCACAACACTAATTATTTCATCAATAGTCTGATGTTCTACCATAAATGCTCCCATTTATAACAGCTCCTTTATATTTTATAGATTTTGTAGTTTATTTTCAATTTTTTTAAGTTCAGCTATTTCTTTTTTTATTTCATTCATATTCATATTGCTGGATTCTGTTAAAACATATTTAAGACAACCTATTTCTTCTTTACAGTATTTATTGTCTTTTTCATTACATGTACATCTAAAAGACTCTTCGATTAATCCAGATTCCCTTAATACATTCATAGTTCCCTCATTATAAGGCTTTTCTTTTCTTATAACCTGGTTAACTGGAGTTATTTCTTTATAAATGCAGCCATTTAATAATTCATAGGCTTTTTTTATCTCTTTTTGCTTATCTTGAATATATTTACAATAATTATAGTCATTATCGTTTACAATTTTACATAAACCACATTCTTTAGTTTCTGGTTTAAAGTCTTCTGGTTTGCAGGGCATATTCTGAATCATATTTATCTCTCCTTTTTTATATTAAAATTTCCATTTCTTTTTTGTTTTCTTTTGTTAATATTGAAACAGTATATTCAGGGTTATATCCTCCTGGAGAATTTTTTTGCTTTTTAAAAAGGTGAACATTTCTCCTTTTATCACTTTTTATATATTTAGCATAAAGTGTTCTCCCAAAATAAGAACATTTTTCATTTAATTTAACCTTATAGTCATGATTTGGGTTTTTAATAAGAAATTGAAGAAGTTCACTAAAATCCATTTTCTGTGTTCTATTTTTAAAGGCTGATTTTAAAGTGTTTGAAATTCTACTTCCTTTTTTAACATAAGTATAAACATCAATATTTATTTTTCTATTTTTATTTATCAATTTAAATAGCTTTAAGTTATTTTTTACATCTCCTTTAAGAATAGTTTTCTTTTCTCCAGAATAATAATCTGTTTTTTCCGTTACATTTATTGTTTCAGTTAATTCCATAATTTGATTATAATAATTAGTTACTTCTTTATCCTTTTCTATTAGTTTTGTATTAAGTCTTGCTTTAACTTCAAGATTAATTTTTTGTATTTCTATTTTTCCTCCAATATGTTTTAGCCCCATTCTAATAAAATCTCCCTTACCTCTAACATTTGGACAAAAATCCATTCTGTTATTTTGATATAGCTTTTCTAACATATCATAAGGATCACTATATGTTGAAATGCCAATATATCTTGTGGAAAAATCTTGAGGACTAACATTGTTATCGTCTCCGATATAATAAATAACTGGAGGAAGATCAACTCCTACATTAAAGATTTTTAAATCTTTAAATATTTTGTGGCTCATAAAATCACTCCTCTTTTGATTGGTTTTGATAATGGAGTTTTCTCATTAACCTCATATGAGTGTCTAAACTACAATCAAAATGAGTTAAAGCAATAAACCCCAATACTAAATATTTTATAGTGTCATTCCAGATAGGTTTTTTTAAAAGAAATCTCTGGTCTATTTCTATTAAATAAACTCTTTCTTGATCAAAAAAAACCAATTGAATTATTCTAATTAAAAAATTAAAAAGAACAATAAAAAACATAATATTAACTAGCAACTGACCAGCATATTCAATATAATTAAGTATTTCTTTCATTAGTATCACCCTTATTATGTCTCCTGTCAAAATCTTCAATAGATATCGTCATTAACTCATAATATTTTTTCATATCACAATTATAAATTTTTATAACAAAAAACCAGGCAAAAAACATTTTAGTGTTGGTAATTCTGTCTTTTGCAAAACCAATTCTTTTGCTATTTTCAAATGAAATTTGAATAATTGTATATTCAAAAAATAAAATTCTAACAAATATAAAGAGAAATATTGTTCCCATTACTATATTAATAAAATCCTGCATATTTTTCTCCTTCCATTAAATAGATTTTAAATTAGAAGTTTTATCTACATTACTATATCCACACCTATTACACATATATCCAATAGGTATGGTCTTATCGGTATGATCAGAGTTTTTGAAATGATTTTCTATTCTAACTATAAGTCCGTCTTTTTCTTCAGCACCACATCTTACACATCTAATATTGTTCTTATTTGTCATTTTATATCCTCCTTGAAATGTCTTATATTTATAAATGTCGAAGTATATTATCTTATCTATATTATAGCATATTTAGCATTTTATTCCAAAATTAATAAAAATAAAAAATATTACTTTTAAAATTTTTATTTAAGAATAAAATTTAACTTTTTAAAATTTTAAATTTTTGTTTAAAACTTCTTTTGTTTATCTTTACATATAAAAAAGACTGGAGGTTATAAAACCCTCCAGTCGCTTAATTTATATTTGTACTATTCTATTTTAAACTAAACAAAATTATCTATACTAAAGCCAAAACCTGGCTCAATAATAGTAATACTATCCTTATCTATTGTTTCATCTAAAATTTCTGGTAATTCTTCTTTCATTTTGCCTTTATCTTGATAATTGTAAAAAACAGGTTTTCTATCTTCATTTAAAAATGTAACTAACCAGCCGTGTTCTTTTTTATTAATCCCTTCATTTTCTCTAATTATTTTATATATTTCTTCATTTTCCTCAACTAATTCTTCGGCTAATGTTTTAGGAATATTTCTAACCTCTAAAGTAGTGTTTTTATCGGGAGACAAAGCTGGATATTTGGCACTTCCTCCCCTTGACGGAAATCCTCCTTCTTTAACAATGGAATTATATAATTTAACATTGCTATCTCTTGATCTTCTTTCTGCAACTTTAATCCCTTTTAAATATAGGGTTTGTATTCTATCTGAAAAATTACTTACATAAACTTCCATGTCAACAGTTTTAACAGGGTTTCCGAATGTTCCATAAACCTCATTACAAATCCCCTTTACTCTCGAAATATCTTTAGGGTTAAAATACCAGGCTTTATATTTTGAAAGCCATTCTCCACCCAAATCTCTTGCTCTTTCAACAAATAATGGAGAATAAGGTGATTCTACCTTTAGTTTTTCTCCCTCTCCCTTAATTTCAACTGTACTTAACTTAACCTCATCATGTATTTTAGTCATTTAGTATTTTTCCTTTCTTTAATATAAATTTTAATTTTTTTATTAAATAGATTTTTAAATTTTTTAATTTTTAAATTCTTCAATTTTAATTAAAAACTCTTTTAAATATAAACTTAAAGTTAAATGGTGATCATTTAATTTATTATTTCCAATATCCCCATTTAAATTAATAACAATGTTCTTGTCAGGCTCCTCTAATAACTCTTTGGTATCTTCAGAAACAAAAACAATTGATTTAAAATTATTTTTAATAGCATACTTGAGAAATTCATTATCTTCTTTATTTAATTTTTCAGTTAAAACAGAAATTAATAAAAAATGGTGATTATGGTTTAACATCAATTTCTCCATTAGGTTGTTATCATATATTGTATCTGAAAGAATTTCGTTATATCTATTGTTTTCTTTTCTTGTAAATTCAATAATAGAATTAGCCGTATTTTTAACATTAACGATTTGTGTTTTATAGTGATGACTAATACTTAGTTTTGATAGTCTTTTAGATAAGGAAAACCTGCAAAGTTCTTCAGGATCAAAAATCAAAACACTTCTTGAATTAAGCAATAACTTAATAACTTCTTTAGATATATCTTCAGGAATGTTTAATACATTATCATAGCTCTGGTTTACAATAGTTCCTATTCGAGTTTTATAATCTTTATTATATACTTCCATTGTTCTTGAAGGAATAGTAGATAGTAATTTTTCTTTAAGCTCACTAAAACCGTTTAAATTTAATTTTTTTTGAGATAACCTCAATATAGTTCCTGTACTAGTATCACTTGCTTCAGCTAATTGTTCCATATTGAGTCCTTTAGTTTCAATTTTATTATTTAGAATAAAATCAACCAATTGTTCTTCTTTAAAGGTTAGTTTATCCTCTATTTTTAATTGCTGCATTTTTTTAAAGACAGTCATTGTTTTCCTCCTCTAAAACCACTAAGCTAAATTTTTATCTTTTTATTTTAATTAAATTTTTTAATTTTTATAAATATAAATTTTTAAAATTTTAAATTTTAATCTTCTGTTATTGTTAAGGAAATACTGTTATAGTCAACACCAGAATATTCTTCATTACCACTTTCCATTATTTCCTCTACTGCTTCTCCCGTGTCCAGTTCATGTGCTATCATTTCAGCTTCCTCTTTAGTTTTTCCTTCAACAACAATTGTTCCCTCATGCTCTTCTTTCCATTTCACCTTAACTTTTACTTTTTCCATTTTTATCTCTCCCACTCAATGTCTTTTACTTACCTTATGTGTTTATTATACCACTATTAATGGTTATAGTTAAGATAAAACAGCAAAATTCCACAAGTAATTAACTTTACAACTTTACATAATTGTCAAATTATGGTATAATTAAACAAAATAAAAACAATAGGAGTGTTTAATATAAATGAATGTAGAAAAGTATTTAGAAGATAAAATTAGTGGTTATGTGGAAGCTGTAGCTGACAAATCTATCGTTAATAAAGAGTTTTTCTCACCTGTAGAAATAGAGTATGTAAAAAAGGAGATTTTAAAAGACCTTTTGATTAAGATTAAAGCTAAAGCTACAAGAAATAAAAAATACTTAAATGAGATTAAAAAAGAAGGAGAAATCAGGATTAATTCTCATAAGTTTATAAGTAAAAGGTTAGATAACACCTCAATTTTTATTTCTAATCTTGATATGAAAAGAAGCTGTTCATTGGTAAATAAAGAAACCGTATCTTATATTTTAAAGTTAATAGATCATTATGCTGAAAACACAATGAAAAGTTATAAATATTTTGGGAATAAAGATAAACAAACCTTAATGAATGGTAGTCGAGCTGCAATCCTGGAAGATATAAACAAAATGATTATTGAGGTTGAATATTTTACAAAGTATTATAATGACAATTCAGATTCGGAAATTCCTAATAAATCAAAAAAACCTAGTTCTTACAATAACCAATATTCTTATCAAAACAATTCTAATATTGAAGTAAGAAAAGCTTCAACCGAAAAAAAGAATAAGAAAAAAGGGAAGCTTGATATAAAAAAGTTAATGGGAAAGTCAAAGGATTTTTTTCAAGCCTTTTTTTAAGATTTAAAAGACCTTTTGAAAATATCTTTTTTGATTCAGAAGATAATAAAAAAGAGGAGCAGGATAAAAATAGTTTAGATTTAGATAGAGACAACCTTAAAGACAGTATGGAGGTTCAAGATGATTATGATCCAAACGAAAGATTTAAATTATCAGACGATCAAGATGATATTTTAGAGAAGTTTAAAATTAAAGATGAAATAAATATCTCTGAAAGTATGGATAAAATCAAGAACAATCCTGTTGAAAAACCTGCAAGTATTAAAGAAAAACAGGCAACTCCAAAAGAAACTGTTGAAAAACAGGGTGTTAATCAGAGGGTAGAAGTAGAACACCAGGGATATATTGATATCGAAAAAAGAAGGAAAGAGGAAGAAGCTTTAAATAAATATATTGAAAATGACCTTAAAAGACAGGAGAATGAAAAAAAATTAGTTTATCCTAGTCAATTTGAAAAAATCAACTTAAATAAATATAAGAAAACTATTAAAAAAGAGAGTAACGAAAATAATAATCAGATTACAGACGAGAAACCAGCAAAGAAATCAAAAAACGAAAACATTGATAAAAACACTAATAAACAGAATAATAATAATAAGGGTAGGGATAAAAAAGTGAAGAGTTTTCTTAAAAAGTTTTTAAGTTCAAATAAAAAGTCTAAAAAGAAAAATGTAAATTTAGAATTTAGTGATAAGGTTAATTTTGAAAAAGAAGAAATTAAAGGTTGTCTGTATTGTAATGACCAGGAGGATTTTGAATTAAAAGAATTTAAACCTCAAAATAAAAATAAATGGAGATTATTAAATAGAAAAAAAGATAAATTTTATTATGGTATTTGCAAAGATTGTTTGAATGATCCAGAAAGGTTAGAAGTGCCTGATAAGATTAAAGAAGAAGAAAATAATTATCTAAGCAAGTTTAAAGTTATTTAAAATAACTTTTTAAAATTTTAAATTTATATTTTAAATAAATTTATAAAAATTTAACAATTTAAATTTATTAATTTTAAGAGAATCCTTAAAAGGGGTTCTCTTTTTATTTGAGAGAGGGAAAGGATTATAAAGCAAAATAAAAACCCTAATATAACAAGAATGTCAAAGGTTTTTGTTATACATATGTATAACATTTATTCTCGTAATATTAAAAAGAGGAGAAGGTTTTAATGTTAATTTTTGGGTTATGTTACAAATATGTGGTATAATATTTATATAAATAAAACTTTAACTTTATACCCTCTGTAACCTAACATTTTATATTTAAATTAATTAAAATTTATATTTTTTAAGGAGGGATAATTAATGGTGCAATATATAATTAATACAGTTTTAAGGTTAACGGTTTATGTTATTGTTATGTTGTTACTATTAGTTGCAGTTAATTATCCTGGTATAAATGGTGATTTTGGGGGTTCAAATAAAATAAGTGCAAATAATAATAAGGTCAATAAAACACAGACCAATTTTTCTAAAAAGTTTAATGTTGTAAACATTGCTTCTTCTAAGCCAAAAGATTTTTCAAGTATATACAATGAAGCTGTTGGAGAGTTTATAGAAAGTAATCTTTCCAGTATCGGAGGTTCTCACAATCTATCAATAAGTTCTGGTGGTAATTCCCACCCACTTGGTTTTATCTTTGATGAAATAAATGCTTCTTTAAGGAAATCTGGAATAGGTGGAGGTAAAAAATTTATTCCCCAAAATTAAAAATAAGTTTTAACCACCTGATCTATTCAGGTGGTTTTTTATTTATAATATAGATTGAGAAAAATTTAATGCTTGATATCGTAAAAAATAATATAATCATATTTCTATTGAGCTTATTGGAAATAAATGGTATAATTAGAATAATAAATCTTTAAATAGGGGAAAGAATTAGTGTTTAATATTTTACGAATTTTAAAAATTATAAAAGGAATTGTTGTTTGGGGCTTATTTATTTTACTTTTAATTGCTTCTTTTTATTTTACCGATGATGAAACTGACAATTTACAATTGCCAACTAACAGCACCAAAGTTTGTTACGAAGGATATTATCGTTATTCTTCAAACGACCAACCTTTAAAATGTAAAGAATATGATATGGAAAATGTCAAAACTTCTCATGTTGAAAATATGTCTTATATGTTTGCTAAAACTAAAAATTTAAATCCAGAAGTAACTTTTTGGGATACTTCAAAAGTAAAAAATATGAAGGGAATGTTTTTTAAGAACGAAAGTTTTAATCAAATGATTGGTTCTTGGGATGTAGATCAGGTTGAGGATTTCTCATATATGTTTTATGAAGCAAAAAATTTTAATAACAATTTGGACAATTGGAATTTTAAAAGTGTAAAAAGCCTTTCGGGTATTAATAATATGATAAAAGGTACTAATCTTGATATATTTCAATATAATGGATTAGTTGATCGAATATATGAAACTAATAGTAATAACTGGACCAAAGAAGAAATTAAAAATACTATTGGTGTACCAGCAGGGAATTATGATTATGAAGGTAAAAAAGATAGTAAAAACTTTCGTTTTAAATTTGAATTTATCAAAGAAGGAGAAACAAAAGGGTTTGAGTTTTAATAATTCTTTTTTAAAGTTAACTTTAAATAGTTAGCTTTTTTTTCTTGCTATATTTAAGCTAGATGTTGATCATCAGGACTTTTACGGCTTGATTAATTAAAAAACAAATAAAACCTCTTTTAAATTAATATTATACTGGCCTGAAAAATCACCGTTTAAATAGGGTGTATATATAAATAAAACCTCTTTTAAATCAATTTTTACCCTAATTTATTATTCTCCTGATCATTGGGTCGATTCATAATCCAGATCCATCAAACCAAGATGTTTTCCAGCTGATTTATCTTATCAGAAACTAATTGATTTTTTACATTAAAGTAGTTTTAAAATTGATAATAAGTTAAAATATGATATAATAAACATATATTATAAATAAAAGACATTTTTTCAAAAAAATGACAAAAGGAGAGGATTAAACAATGAAAGAGACAAAAGATTATTCTTATCTTATTGAGGTTGATGAAAGCAAATTTAGTAAAAAAGAACTAAGAGAGATTTTAGATTCCGAAATAAAAGATGCTGTTAAATATTATTTTAGAGAAAAAACAGGATCACACGCTGGAGAATCTATTGTAGAAGAAATATTAGAAATTATTAAAACTGATTCTGATTATCCAAAATGTAATGTAAGTGATATTAGAATTGGAGTTAATAATTGGTTAGCTTCTATTAAAGAGGATGATAGTGTTACAATTGAAAGTAGAACTATGTCAAAACATTTTGAAGAAGAGGATATAAATAATACCTGTGATCATTGTGGAGGAGAAGCATTATTCGAAACAGAAAACTCATCCCAAACAAGTGGAGATATTTGCGACATTTGTGGAGATTGGGTATGTCAGGATTGTTTAGACCACAGTAAATGTGGAGTTGATTATGATAATGTGTGCCAAAAATGCTCTAAGGAACTTGATAGAAAAGAAAAATTTGAAAGCATTTTAGAATTAGCTAAAAAAGGATTAGAAGAATATAAAAACGCTGGAGATTACTGTATAGGTGAAATAGCTTCTTCTGCTGATACAATGGCAGAAGCAATTGAAGAATTAATTAAATTAAATGAATAAAACAATAGGGGGAGATTTTTCTCCCCCTTATCAAACTATTATAAAGGGAGTGATAAATATGAATAGAACTTTTTTTACTAAAGAACAAGAAGAAAGAATAGAAAAAGAAATTAAAAGTATATATTCAAGCGAGTTTAAAGAACCACCAAGTAGAAGTTTTGTAGTTAAAGTTAAAGATGATATTAGTAGTAATTATAAGAAACAGGAAAGTATTGCAATGATAATTAAAGATAATGTTGTAAGAGCTAAATTTTTTGCAGATCTTGATATGTTAAAAAAGGAGAGTATTTAATATGAAAGCAGTTTTAAAATATTACCCTAAAAACAGTATATATGTAGAAGATATTTTAGATTCACTAAAAAATAAAAAAGAAATTGAAATTAACAGTAGTGAAGATAAATGGATAGATGGAAAAATTAATTTTAAAGATTATAATATTACATTTTTGATTACCGAAAAGGGAAGTTTTCTTTTTTCTGTGCATCAAATAAAAAATGAAATATTTAATTATTTAGAAGAGATAATGAGAGATTTGAAATTTAGGTCTTTTAGATTAGCAATGATTAAACCAGTAATTGAAAACAATGGTTTTGAAGATGAAGTTTTAGGGTTGAAATCCATTTTTGACGAAAAAGATTTTGAATATCATATTAAAATAGAGATTTCTAATAAATAAATACAGCACCCACAGTCTTAATTGATTGTGGGTTTTTTATGTTTACTTCGCCATAGTGTTGTCGAAGTCATTTAATACAATAAAAATATTGTAAAAAAACTTGATGAAAAACAAGAATAATGGTAATATATAGTTGTATTATTAATATTTGACATTTTACTTATTTTAAAATAATCAACATTTAACTTCTCTTTCTCACCCTTTTGAGATTTTAATTTGTTGAGTATGACAAAGGAGGTGTAACTATGAAAAAGAAACATAAAGCAATTATCGTTATGAACTCTCAACACTCCCTAATGGACAGTCAAGTTGATATCTTACAGGGAAAGTTCGATGACTATTCTGTTTATCCAGTTCCTCCCCAAGGCTGGACAATGGATCAAATGGATGATCATATCCAGAAGATCCAGAAACAGATTAGTCAATTAGATGCCTACATGTCAGTGATATTTGTATCACCAATCCCACATATGATGATTCGCCTGCAAGATATGGCGATTTCAGCAGATGGAGGGGTTGCAGACGGAGGACTTGCTATGCCAACTATCGTGTATGATTACGGTGTTGGAGCATTTCAGGCTCCTCTAAGAAAGAAGGTGCAGAAAGGAGATAGTATCTTCTATACTGTACCAAAGAAAGGGTGGACACTTGTAGGTGTCGGATTAGACCAGCATTAATTTGCTGGTTTTTTCTTTTTTCACTATAACAATTTATGTTTTTTTATTAGATAAAATTTTAAAAAGTTATTTTAAATAAAAATTTAAAATTTTTGTCAAAAAAGAAGGAATCTTTCAACTTATCTTGAAACATCATCATGGAGAACAAGAAAATACAGTAAAAAAGACTATAATTTTCTACATTTTAATACATACTTCGACATATTCTAAGCTATAAAAAATAAAAGAAAGAGTTGATTATTTTGGCTTATGTAAAAGAGTGTCCTTGTTGTGATAAAAAAAGTTATAGTTCAAGTAATAGTAAAGAATGGATATGTCCATATTGCGACAAAGATATTAGTAATGTAGAAACAAAAAGAGCTAAAAATTAAATTTTTAAACAAAAAAAAGAATCCCTATTAAGGGATTCTTTAAGTTTTACATAATAATTATTCTAAATTGTTTTTAGAGTTTCTTTCGTTTAATAATTCTAACCTTAGTTCATTATTTTCTTGAAGTAGCTTTTTATTTTCTTTTTTAAGTACAGCGATTTGTTCGGTTAAACCTTTATTTTCTAATTCATTTTTTTCTTGCTTTTCTATTGCTAAACATTCTCCACAAAGGTTTTCCTTCTCATTAAATTTATCAAATTTATTGTGAGAATGGTTTTTGTCAACATATTTAGCCCACTTGTCATTTTTTGAAAAAACATATTTATTACAAGAAGAACATTGGTTTAAATAGTCATTTTCGCCTTCATAATATTTTTCTCGATCAATCCCCATTTCTTCTAACCATTTACCAATAACTCTACTAATGGTTATCATGTCATAATATGGGAGGTTTGATTTTTTAGCCACCTTGTTAGTTAACTCTTTTATTAGTTTTTGATTGGGAGGAAAGATGTTTTTTGCAAATTCAATATATATATCTTCTTTTACCCACTTATCAAGAATTTGTTCTGCTTCTTTTTCTATTTCTTTTTTGACTTTTTCTTTTGTTATTTCTAAAAAACCATATTCTTTTTCAAGTCTTTTAGAAACCTCATTAATAAATTCAAAAAATGGATCATGGTCGTAAATTTCTTTATATTCTTTTTCAACAATATCTCTTAATATCTCTATTTTTTTTAATTTCATTTCTTCCATTCTCATCACTCCTAATATTATTATTTATTTATAAAATCTAATCTTCAAATATTTATCCATTTCTTTAATCAGACAGCTGCCTTCTAATGAGATTCCATCATAGAGATAGTCAACCCTATCAGGATTGTTTCTATTTCTACTAAAAGCAAAGGCTTTTGTGCTTTTTCTTTTACTTCGAAATTCAAAATAAGGAGCTTCATAGGAATTTTCCTGATAGAAAATAATATCTCTTAAATCCTCATAGGTTTCCATGTTTTTGAATTTTTCTTCTATTTCCTGACAAATTTCTTCATATGTCATTCTTCTTAATCTATCATCTAATTTAATAGCTTTTGTTCTACAACTTTCACATAATCCAGAGTATTTGTTTAATTTTTTCAATTCATTAAGCTCTTCTGGATCATAAACATTTTCGTCATTAGGACATTTGTATTTTACTTTAAAGCCCACTGTTATCACTCCTATTGGTATTGTTTATAAACCTTAATTTCTAAATATCTATTCATATTTTTTACTCTGCAACTACCTTCTGATACCCCGTCATCATAGAGATAATCAGCTCTATTAGGGTTATATCTATTTTGAGTAAAATGAAAAGCTGGTTTATGACCTCTCCTACTGCGTATCTCAAAAGAAAGAATCTCAAATGAGTTTTTTGTAAAAAAGAAAAGTTCTTCTAAATCCTCATAGGTTTCCATATTTTTAAATCTATTTTCTAGTTCCTGTCTAACTTCTTCTAAACTCATTGTCTTTATTCTGTTATCAAATTCAAGAATTTTTTCTCTACAATCACGACATAACTCTGTATATTTTCTTAATTCTTTTATTTTATTTAATTCTTTTGAGTCATATTTTTTTGAACAATGGAAACATTTAGATTTCACTATTATCACTCCTTGATTACTATATTCTTTCTAATATTTTTTTGTCTTTAGGCTGTTTTTTAGCTTTTTTCCAATTCCAATTATCGCTTATTTGATATAGTTGTGTTAAATCATTATTTTCATCTTTGAAAAATAGTGCCTGAAATCCTACTGTTTCTCCATTGGGTTTATTTAAAATAAATTGTGTGTTTATAGAGTCATATTTCAAATTTAAATATTTGTCAAAACAATCATATCTAACAACCCTATAAAGAATTTCTTTAGCTGTTTCAAAATCAAAGTAAGGATGTTTAAAAGGTTCTTTGTTATTAAGCGAATATCCTTCAAACTCACCTATACCTTCAAGTTTAAATCTTTTTTTAGTTACTTCTTTAGTGCAAGATTTGTGTTTATATTCCATAATTATCATTACTCCTTTTTTTATTTTTTAACTAATTCTATGTCTAATTGTTCAGCTGCCATTTTTAAACCAATAAGATGGGCTTTGATGTTGTTTGGTATATCATCTCCAACAGTAAAAACCCATTCATAGACATCTGTTACATAAAAATCTGGAATAAATTCAATTAGATTATCAAGAATATTGTTTGAGATTAATAATGTTCTCCATTCCTTATATGAAACACATTCTTTAGTTAATTCGTATATTTTCTCTAATAGTTCTACAAGTTTTTTATTGGTTTCTTTAGGGAACTCTTTTTCTTCTAATATTTTTTCTTCTATTTTATTTTGAGCTTTTTGAGGGTTAAAAACAATATTGTTTTCTTGATAAGAAATTAAGTTTTTATAAAAATAATCTATTTCAATAGTGAGAAAGCTGCTTAATTTTAAATTTCTCCAATCAAATCTATATGTTGCTGCATTTAAACCTCCAGTTACATATAGGAATTTCCCATCCATTACATATCTTATGTTGTATTCTTTTGAAATAGGATCTTCCCAATCTAATATAAATATTTCTTCATTAAAGTTGTTGTAATTTGCTTTATGATTTTTAAAATAATGATTTCTAATTTCATTTTCTATATTTGTCATTATATTCACTTCTCCTTTTTTAGTTTAATATTATAGTTTATATTTAGTTTTTATTCCTAATTGTTTAGCTGCCATTTGCAATCCGATAAAATGTGCCTTAACAGCATTTGGAATATCGTTTCCAATATCGAAAACCCATTCAGCTGCATCAACATCATACTCTGTTAATCTATCATATAAGTCATCACTAATCAGTAATTGTTCCCATTGTTTATGGGAGCTACACTCTGGAATAAGTTCTCTAATTTCTTCTAAAAGTTCAATTTCTCCAGGTTCTTCATCATAGTATAATTCTTCATGAGAATCAATTCTTTCAGTTAAATTTTCTTTAGCCATATCTGAATTAAATTTAATCTTAGATTTTGGGAAAGCCGAAAGTTTTTCATATAAATAACCCATACTTATGTCAGCAAAACTTTCTAATGTTGCTTTCCAGGTTAAATCATAAACTGCTGAATTAATGTCTCCAGATACATATAGGAAATTCCCTTCCATTGTATATCTGAGACTATATCTTCCAGTTTTAGAGTTTCTCCAATCAAGAATATATATATCTTCTTTTTGATCTACTTGCCTATAATTTGCTTTATGATTTTTAAACCAATCATTTATAATTCTATTTTCTATATTATTCATTAATATCACTACTCCTTTATATTTTTTAAACTATGTCGTTTAGTATTAAATTAAATAATTTTGTTTTTTTAGTTTTGTAAGTAAGTTTTTTAAAAAGTGTCTTTTCAAAAATAGAAATAATAAGAATTATTAATAAAATTTTCATTTTAATCTTCTCCCTTTTGTCATTTTTTAGTCTAAAATGTCTTTAAAAATAAAAATGTCTAATATTAAATAATCTTAATTAAAGTATATCACAATTATTATATTTTTCCAATTTTTAAATATTTTGTATTTAATCCAACTTCCTGAATCAGAACTAGATGTTGATGGCCGATCCTGAAGATGCAGCAGATGATTCAGGTAAAATTGTATTTTTTTAAAAAAAGCAAACAAAAGAACTTTCAAATCAATTTAAGGACAATATTTGTTCAGGTTAATTTTAATTTAAAAATAAAACTGCTTTTAAATATATTTTGGCATTAAAATAGAAGAGGATACATTTTTGATGTAGCATGGCCGATGCAAAAAAAGAACCCCATCTCTGGGATTCTTTTAGATTTAAATTTTTGTGTATTTAATTTAAAATTTGAATTTCAATTGTATTAGGGTTTTTAATTTCTTTTTTTGATTTGCTCCAGCACCACATGCAAGCTCCGATAGCATAGAGGGGGATCACATTTCCTTCTACATCTCGAAACTTTCTGGCTGGAAAAAATAGCTTATCATCAGTTTCTTCTAAAATAAACTGATCGTTTTCTTCATCATACTCAAAACCCACAAAATACTCCTGAGTTAAATCAGTATCAATAGTTTCCTGTAATATTTCTTCAGCTACCTCTTTAGTGAAAAACGGACATTCAAACCCGTTCCATGTATCTCCTAGAGTATAGCCTTTAGCCATATACATTCCATCAATTTCAAATATTTCTTCTGTTAGTTTTTTTGTTTTCATTTATATCACAGCTCCTTTTATTAAAAATTCTAAAGATCCAACAACTAAAGTTAAAAGAAAAATCATAGCAACTATAAAGCCAAAGAATTTGGTAGTAAATAAACCTTCTATCACTAAATATATTCCTACTTCATCGGCTATGCTTTTTAACCCAACTATTAATTTAATTAGGCTATATGTTGAAAAGACTAGTGTTGCCGAAGCAATAATAATTAATATATCCATAATTTCAGCTCCTTTTATAAATAAAACCTCTTTTAAGTGTTATTATTCAGTAATTAATTCAACCTCCTGATTAGAGACGGGTTGTTTGCAACCAGGACAAATATAATAAAAATCATCTTCTAAATCAAGAGTGTTTTGAATAGGTGTTAATTTTTCTTTTACATCATTTTTTTTCATATACAATAGAGTTTTTAAATTCCATTCTTTATTAGTAGATACCTTTTCACAATGAGTACACTTAATGTTTGTTTTCATTTTTATCTTCTCCTTTATATTTTAATTATTTTCTTTTCCAAACTTTATTTTCTTTAATTTTTTTAATGTCCCATTTCCAACTCCATTCACCAATAAAGAAAACTTCTTTTGTTTCTCCGATCGTGCTTTCGATTTCGACTGGACAAATAAGCATATTGCCATGAGGATAATCTTTATCTTCTATTACAAAAGCTTGTTCATCGTCAGAAAAATAATAATTAGTATAATATTTTTCGTTCTCAGAAGCTTTATTTACATAGTTTAAAAATTGAAAAAGCTCATCTTTTTCAAAGCCAACTGTCTTCGCTGAATTATTTGTAAAATAATCATCTTCAATAAAGCCATTAAATTCCCATAAGTTATTAAGTTTAATTATAGTTTCTCTAATTTTCTTTCCTAACATCTCTACTTCAATCAATCCAAAACCAGTAAAGTTGTAAAATGTATCTAAATCTCCATTCCCAATATCCGTTACTGCTCCTCTTAAAATTATTTCAACAGTTTTGTTCGGATTTAAAAATTGAAAATAAAAATCTTTCTGTAATAAAGAATATGTGGTGTTATTATTAATAATTTTAGTAATTTCCTGCATTTGTTGAAAATTAAAATAAATATTTTCTGGTTCTTCTTCTGAAATATAACCTTCAATATTTCCTAAACCATTAATAGAAAAATGTCTCTTTTTTAATTCTTTTGTCATTTTAGTTAATCTCTCCTTAATGTCATATTTTTTATTAATTGTTAATTAAAGTATATCATATTTAGGAATTTTTTAAAAATATATAAATTTAAATTTTTAAATTTTTTAAAATAAAAAAGTCCCCTCTTTAAAAGAGGAGACTTTGGTTTAAAAATTATTATTTTAATTCTAAAGTTCTTTTAAATATCCTTCTAGTGCAACTCTAGTGTTATCTGGCATTACAGCACCATTGTATTCCCAACCGTGATCAAAAAGGTTAATATCAAGCTTTGGTTTTTCTTCACTAAAATATTTTTTCTTGTAGTAATCAATACGACCATTAAAGTATTCTAAAGCTTTTTCATAATCATCAAATGGTTTTTCAATTTTTCTAATAATTCTTGCTTCATATAAAAAATCAGGATTACCTCTAAATACATAAGAGACATCATAATTAAAACTATTTCTATTTTCACTAAGAACTAAAATTAATTGATAGGTTGCATTTTTAATAACAACTCTTATCTTTTTACCTTCAAGCTTTTCTGGAAAACTACTTTCTTCCTCTCTTTGAATAGTATTCATAATTCCCTTATCTCTATATTCTTGCATTAATTTTTCATTTCTTTTTTCTTTTTCTTTAACTTTAGTTACATTATCTTGAGAAATCAAAGATCCTTTGAGAACGAAAAGCTCTTCCAGGTCTTCATTTAATTCTTGAAATTTAGCTTCAATTTCAAAAAGTTTTGCTTTATATTCCTCTTTAAGTTCATCTCTGCTTTCCTTAAGAGTTTCATAGTCCTGTTGCTTAAGATAATGTTCATAATCTCCCAAATTATCTTCAATTTGGGGACTATATCTTTGCTCATCAGACCATGTGGTATATAATTCATATTTGATTCCAGAGTTTACACTAAACATACTCGGATTTAATTCTCCACTTTTATGAAGTAGAGGGTTTACTAAATTAGTTTCTGTTACAGCACTAGCATCAATTAATTTTAACATAATTATCTCTCCTTAATTATATAGTTTCTTTAATAAATTTATAAACAGCTTCTTCAATTCCAAGATTGATCTTTTCTTTATCGGTAATGTCTTCAATAGTCTCAAGATTAACTGGTTTGATTTCTCCTCCGATTCCAATTAATTTAAAAGTCATACTGCAATCCTCAAGGTTCTCAGATTTATAAAGGCGAGCAACTAAATTATATGTTGTTCCATTATTAACCTGCATAACAACTGTTGACTTTGAATAGGGGTTTAGGTCATATAAACTAACCTTAAAGTCAGTTTTACCAAAAATAGAGACAATATCTTCTTTGTGTTTTTGAAGATAATCTTTTAAGGTTTTTTGGATTTTAACATATTCTTGATTTACTATTTCCATGTTTCTGCTTAATTTTTTTAATTTATCACTCATTAATATCACTCCAATTATATTTTTATTTTAAATAACTTTTTAAGTTTTTATCTTAAATAAATTTTTATATTTTTTTATTTTTAAACGAAAACAGTATAATGATTGTTTTTAAAGTTTCTGATTAGTCCAGGTTGATTGACAGGGTAGGAGCTGTTTGAGTTACTCCTCTGTCTAACATAAAGTTTGCCATCTGGATCACTGTAGAAATAACAGGTTTTTTTAAATCTAGAATCTCTTTTTTCAAGTTTTGCTTTAATTAATGTGCCAGGATTATCTTTTACTATTTTGGTTAACTCTTCAAAACCCACTTGCTTTGTTCTGTTTTCAAAAGCACTTTCAAGTGTATCTTTAACTTGAGTTCTCTTTTTTACTTCAACTAATGTGTATATTGATAAAACTCTCAATTCATTAATTAAAGCTCTAAAGAATTGACTGTTGTTTTTAGGAGTTCCCTTAATTATTCTGTATTCTTTTTCTTTTCCATAGCGATTTCTATCTTCACTAAAATCATCACTAACATTAATGATTTCTTTAAAGTCAGAAATCTTTTCAAATAATTCTTTTTCTTCAATCTCTGAAACCTCAATAGTAGTTTTAAGTTTAAGTTTTAGTTTGTTTAAATCTTTTTCATTTCCTAAATGTTTTAATCCCATTTCAACAAAATCTTCTTTATCTTTAGCATTAGGACAAAAATCAAGACCAGAACGATCCCATTTCCAAATATCTTTCAATAATTTTTCTGGACTATAATCTCCCATAAATAATGACACTTCACGAGTAGAAAAGTCTTTAGGAAAAACATTGCTGTCATCAGAAATATGGTAAACAACAGGTCTGCTTTCACCAATATCGTATAGTTTAAGATCTTTAAAAATATTGTAGCTCATAATTTAACCTCTCCTTTTAATGTCTTTTTTTAAAAAATGTCTTTTTAAACTGAATAATCTAATGTCAAATTTTAATTATTATATATTGATTATAACATATTATATATTTTTTTCCAATTACATTTTTTGATGATGGTAGGCCGATCTTGATGCAGCCGCAGATGATTCAGGCGATGCAATATTTTAATAAAAAATACAAACAAAAGAGGTTTTAAATGTAAAAAATTCAATTTGAGAACACGGTGAGTGAACTCTACAAAACAAAAGAGGTTTTAAATGTATTTTTACCCTATTTATTAAAAACTCCTGATCAGCCAGATCATGGCCGATGTTTTGATGCATCCTTGATGTAATTTCTTAATTAAGGATGTTTTAATATATATAAATAATGTTTAAAATTTGACTATCACCATTAATAATGGTATAATTAATGTATGATAAAAGAATAAAGAAAGGAGGAAAAAGTGTGAAGATCTTAAAAGCTCATCAGGGTTCAGTTCTATTTTTTGGACCACAGACCAGATCAGAAGAAAAACTTAAAAATATTGTAAGATTAGAATTTCAAGATAGATCAGGGAAAAAATTTGATAGTTTGAAAAATGTTGAATGGATTAAAGGTTATGAAAAGGTGAATGATTTTTTAAAAAAGGAAGCACAATTAGAGTACAGTAATCTTTTAATTATTGATTTTGATGGAGATACTGATAATTATGAAATCAGGAAGGTAACTGAAGAAGATTTAAGACTCTGGATTGTTGATGAATAGTTTTAATCAGGAGGAATAAATAAATGAGTGAAAAAGTAATGAATTATGAACAGGCATATAAATATCTTCAAAAAGATGTTGAAGAACTAATTAATAATTTTGAAGAAAAAATGGAAAACTTCTATGATCCACGAGAATATCATGATAAACTCCAGGTTCTTCATAACATTAAAAATCAAATGGAGACTTATGATAAACTGGTCGATAGCAAACTTGAAATAAATAAAGATTACAAGCTAAAAGGCTGGGATTGGGCTGAACTGGCAGATAAATTAAATATTAAAATAGAAGAACCAGAGGTAGAAAGTTATGCTTTTAGTATTGAAGAAAATGATTTTTTCTATTATAAAGCTGTTGAAAACTACCTTAAAGCCAACTCCCAAAATGAAGAAGTAATTAACATTTTAAAAGACCATCTTCGAGCTATGTTGGGAGAAGAGTTAAATACAAGTGGTTCTTATAATGAAGTATGGGCTGCAATGCTGAAGATAAAATATGATGATGTATTTATGCAATTTGTATTTGCACTACTTCCTCATATGTGGACATAGAAATAGCAAAGGAGAATTAATAAAATGAAAAAAATAGATGAATTTAGAGGAAAATATTATTTCCTATCGAATTTTTCAGATGACGGATTTAAAATTGATGGTCATTTCTACAAAACCAATGAACATTTTTTTCAAACAATGAAAACTTTAAATGAAAACGAAAGAGAAAAAGTAAGAAAAGCAGAAACCCCCAGTAAAGCTAAAAAAATCGGTAGAAGAGTAACTCTTAGAAATAATTGGAATGATTTAAGAGTTCCGATAATGTATGCAGGGTTGAAAGCAAAATTTAAACAAAATCCAGAAATTAAGAAGAAACTTGTAGAAACTAAAGATGCTATTTTGATTGAGGGGAATAACTGGAATGATTTCTATTGGGGAAGATGTAACGGTAAAGGAGAAAATATATTAGGTAAATTATTAATGATTATAAGAAAAGAGATTATTGAAGGTTCATTATAAAAATATAAGGAGGAAATAAAAGTGAAAAAAGAAAATATTAAAGAATTAGTCGTTAAATCAATGAAATCATATAGCTCTCTAGGAGAAATCTGGTCAGCAAGTAAAGGAGCTGGAGAAAGCCGAATCCTCGGAAAATTATTGGAGCATAAAGAAGAAATAGAAAACAATTTAGACCTTTTTAGTGAAGAAGAATTAGATTTTCTATCATACTTTACTATTAATGTAGAAAATAAAGAAGAAAAAAACAATAAAGAAAAAGCAGTTGAAATATTAAAACAGCACGACATTGAGTGTGAATACGATAAGGAAAAAGACAATATTGTAATCTGGAATAATCCAGATAGTAAAATTGGTTTGTATTTTTTAAAAGATCAAAAGTTGCATTTAAATATCAGCTCTTCCAATCAGGATTTTGAAGAACAGTACAGGTTTTATTTGAGTGTTGATAATATTATACATGCTCTCGATAAAATCAAAAAAATAGATCCTAAATTAGTTAAATAAGGAGGAGAATAAATGTTTAAATATATATACAAATTAAGACCACCAGCTCCAGGATGTCAACCGAAAAGAAATTTAATTAAAACAGTAGGTTTTGACAATAAAAAGGTATATCAAGGAGTTAATGGTTGGGGATATGCCATTTATTCAGAAGAATTAGAAAATCCTTCAGAATGGGATTTAGAACTGGTTGAAATAATGAGATAATAAAAGAAGAGAGCTGTTAATATGAAATATGCAGTAGGTATTGACTTAAGCAGAATTAAACCTTATATGGCAGGCTATGCTTTAGACAGATTTTTATTAATTGAAGCCGATAATAAAGAAGAAGCTGTTCAAAAATATCTTGAAGATGAAAATATTAAAGAAGGTTTAAATTTGGTTTTTAAAGAAGCTAAGAAAATAACTAATGGACAATTTGAGATAGTAAAAAATTTGGTAAAAGGTTATTTAGAAAGCAAGGAGGAAAATTAAATGAAAATAAAGCTTAAGAAAAAAGATAACGGTAAATATCAGGCAACTTTTTCTGTTGATTTTGATTTAGGAGAAATTGATATTAAACTTCCTGAAGGGGCAAGAGAAAATGGTAAGATAGTAATCCAAACTGGAGCTAATGTTCAAGAAATGAAAAGACTTTATAAACAAAACCTTGAACAAAATATTGATATTTACGATAAACCAACTAAAGATAGATTTAAGGAAGTGTTAGAAGAATATGTTAAATACGACCTTTTTGAAAAAATGCAGTTAAAAACTATACCTCCGAGGGTTATTCTTAATAAAGATGGGGAAATTAAAGATATTGATGGACTTGTAAGTGGTGTTGAATATGAAATAGTTGAAGAATAGGGGGAAATAATGATAAGTAAAAAAGAATTAATCAATTTTATTGCTGAAAGTCAACAGGAAAAAGTTGATAAAGAAATAGAAAATGATGAACAATATAAGCAGCTTGAAAAAGATTTGAAAAACATTTTGTCTGATTTGGATTTAGATTGGGTTTTTGAAAACGATGTATCTGCTTTATTAGTTAAGTTACAAGATTTAGCCTATAAGAAAGGATTAGAGGATGGCTTAGATTTAAAAGAACTTTTATAACGATTTAAAGGAGGTAAATCAGTGAAGAAATGGAGAGAAGTTTATCTTAGAAAGATAAAAACTAAAGCCTTCAATGAAAGTGATTTTATCGGGGCTTTTGAAGCTGTGTTAGAAGATGAAGAAAAAGCACACAAAACTATTGATAAACGGTTCGTTGGTGATCAACTAATCTGGCATTGGGAATGTTTAAATGATAAAGGTCATGTAGATTACAATTTACCTTCAAATGTAAAGCAAAACTACAAAAATGTTGCAAATCATTTATTAAAAAATTACTTTATTAAAGATGATTTTACCGATTGGTATTTGAGTTTAGGTTGTGTAAAAATTGAAGAAGATATAATTAGTGGTTGTGAAAGAGTGATTTTGTGTTAATTAAATAGTTTAAGAAAGGAATGTTGAGAGTGAAAATAATTAAATCTTTCTATATAACTGGTAATAAGGGAGAATATTTTGAGTTTCAGTTATCAAATAAAAACTGGTATCTAATGGACACGGTTTCTGACATTTATATTATGCCTGTTTTTTTTGAAAGAAGACTGACCATCGAAAAAATTATTGATAAATATGGTAAAGGAAAAAAACTTAAAAAACCAACTGATCAAGAATATACAAAAGAAAGCATTAGAGATTATGTAGGTAAATAATAATTGGGAGGAATTAATAATGAGGAACAGGTTTAAAATGGAATATGCCAATATGACCGATAAAGAATTTATACAGTTTATTGTTGACAACTCAAATATAAAAATACCAATCTATAATCCAGAGGGTTTGAGAACTAATATATCTACAAATATAAATAATCCAATAGAATTGAGAACTCAAGAAGCGAAAGATAAATTTAATAATTTTATTGGTAAAGAAAATAAGATTGAAGATATAGTTGTTGATCAAAACTTTAACAATATTAAAGATAAATTTGAAGCATATGAAACAGAAGATTATTATGTGTTAAAGGTTGTTGAAAAGAGTTTTAATATAGGAACTCCTGGGTTTGAAATGATTATGAGCAATAATGAGAAAATATATATATTAATAGAAGCAAAAAAATGGGATTACTACTATAAAAAAATTAATCATTTAGGTTTAGAATTTAATCTTCATTTGTATGATACTAAATTAAACAAAATAAAATATCTTTTAAATGAAAAGTTGGATAAAAATAAATTCAAAAACTTTGAATATAGAGATATTGGTTGGAAATATGATAATCCTAAATATGATAGTATGTATTACGAACAGATATAATATAAGGAGGAATAATAATGAAAACTAAAGTGCAAGCCGAATATATTAAGAGTGTAGATCCTGATTATCAGGGGCAGCAACAATATCATATTGGAGAAAAAATTAAAATTTTTAATCCTGACAACCCTAATTTTGAGCATAATAATAAAGAAGGAACATGGCAGGGTGTTGCAAAAAATAGTGTTTTAAAAGGAAAAACCTATCATTATGTTGAGTTGAGCAAATAATTATAAAGGAGCTGATATAATGTTTAAAAAAGGTGAAGATTACTTTGATTACAATAAGATATTTACCAGAGAAGAGTTGTCTCAAAAAGTAACTGATATGATGATAGAAATAAATCAGCTTAGAAAAGAGGTAAAAAAATTAAAAGAAGAAAAGAAAGAAAGAATTTAATCTTAGGGGGTGTGTATTGTGGCAACAGAATATAGGATAAATAAAAAATTGGAAGTTAGTTTATCTCATAAAATGTTAGATGAATTTGAAAAAATCAGCTTAACAACTCTTGTTAAAATTGTTTTAGAAAAATATATTAATAGTGATTTTAGTTTGAGTGGGGAAGAGATTAATAAGTTTTATAAAAATAGTAATAGAAATATGCGAAAAAACATATATAATGTTGATGCCTTAGTTAAAGATTTTGATGATAAATTAGAAGAAAGGGTTAATTTTAATACTAATAGAAAAAGGTCTGCTGCTATTGAAGTTAGTTTAAATAAATGGCTGAATGGAGAATATGAAATTTCTAGAGAAAAGTTTTTGCAAAAATATAAAAAGTAGGTGATAATTGAAATGGCAAAACTTACTGAAAAAGAGTTTTTTAATTTATTTAAAGAAAATGTTAGTTTTAAAGAAATTTCAAGTCTTTTTGGACTTCCTAAAGCTGAGATATACTATTTTTTTGAGAAATATATTGAGGAAAATGCCTATTTTAAATATGAAAAATATTTAAAAAAATATCTACCAGGGAAACGAGCTACAAAGAATGTTGTTATAATGTTAAATGAAGGGGTTTCTAAATATAAAATCCAGAAAGATTTAGAGTTAATTGATTCAGATAGTTTATTTTTAATTAAACTTATAAAAAAGAAAGGTCTTTTAAACAAAATCTATAATTTAAAATATAAGCAAAATAAAGATAAAAACAAAAGAATAAAACGGGGTAAAATAATAAATAACAACCAAATTCCTTATTTTAAAAATAATTGGGAAAATAAAGATCTCTATTTTGAAGTTGATAATAACTTTTTGCTAAACAGATATATTGAAATCTTAAATAGAATTGGTACAAAAGAAGATATTAATAAAGAAGAAATGTTTGCATATTTCAATTCTTCAGATAAACACTCTTTTAAAGTGTTTCTTGGAAGCCAATTAAGTCATAGTACAATTAATTGGATTAAAAACAACAAGATGATTAATAAAAAATTCTTAAATAATTTAGATAGGGAGCTGTTAGCAAAACAATTTTTACAAAAAAGAGTAACACTTAAAGCTTTAAAGCGAAAGTCTTTTAAGTTCCCCCCTTCTTTATCTCAATTAATATATGATATTTCTAAACAATTAGATTTTAAAATAGCAAAAAATTATTATCTTAAAATTTCTAATTTAGAAAAAGAAAATAATAAAAGTAATACCGATATAATGAGTGATTATGAGGGTATTCATATGGTTTCTGGTTTAAAATATTATTATCCAGAAAATTATCTTAGAGATGAACTTGCTTTTAAACAAAAAAACCATGGTTTTATAATTATAGAAGATATTTTAAATTATGTTGAAAATGAAGCAAAAGAATATGGTTTTGTTTTAAGGGAAGATAAAAAAATTAAAAGAAAAAATCTTTTAAATATAATGTACTTTTTAAGACATGGAGAATTTGAAAGTGAAGCTATGGATTTTCTTGTTTATATTTAGTTTTAAAATTAAGTTATTAAAAAGGGAGATGGGAAATATGCTTAGGATAGAAGTGGGAGAAAAGTTAACACTTTTTAAAGGTATTGAAAGGTTTAAAAATAGAAGTGGTGGCTTACTGGAAATGACTAAAGACGGAGATCTTGTTTTTACTCTGTTTCTCCCCGAGATAACAGATGATGAAGTTGATGTAATTGGAAACAATAATATGAAATTCAAGCTTCTTGAAGAAAACGGTATGATTATTATCTATTTAAGATTTGTTGGCACTTCATTGATATTTGAGTTCTTCTTTAATCCTAATAAATATAGTGATGATAGGGTACAAAAATATATTAATCAAGAAAAGGGATTGCTTTTAAATCTTTTTGCTATTGATAGTAGAAAAGATATGATTGTGGAAAATATAAGAATTTTTAATCTACCCTACAGTTTGGAAGATAAGCTAAAGGAAAGTTGGCAAGCTGACTATTCAGACTATGAGCTTTTTTGTAGCAAAACTACTAAATATCATGTTAAAGATAATTTCGAAAAAGCCATGTCTGTTGAAAAAAGATAAAAGAAAGAGGTTTTAAATATGAGATATTTTTCTGAAATATTAGCAGAGCATATCATTAAAGACAATCTAACCTATTCTGAAGCAGCAAAAAGGTTTGATGTATCAGAAAAACTTGTTTATCGACAAATGAAAAAATTAGAATACATTAATCCAGAACAATATAATATTTTAAAGCTTGTTCATAAGTTAAACTGGTATCATCGTTCAGTAAATGGAGGTAAAAAAAACTAAAAAAATAATTGAAGAAAGAATTGAAGAAGAACAGGCTGACCATAGAAATAAAGAAAAATTACATGAGTTATATAAAGAGTTAGGTACATGGAAGAAGGTTGCTGATAAATTAGGGGTTTCTCGAAGAACTGTAATGAGGTATAAATAGGTTTTTAAAAGAGAGAAATTAACAAAAAAATAAAAATACTTAATAAATAATAAATAAGAAAGGATGGTCAGTATGGATGTAAATAAACTCTGGTTTAGAAAAATAGGCAAGTTACATTATTTAAAAACCTACGAATATATTGATGGGGTAAAACTTTTTAGTTGCAAAAATTTATATGGTCAAAAATATATAGCTTTTTGGATAAATACAACTGAAGAATATGAAAAGTGGTTTTTTGTTCCAGTTAGCAAAAATAGATTAAAAGAAGTAGAGGATAAAAAAATATTTTTAAGAGATATTTTCTCTCTACCTGAAAAGAAATGGGTGTGGGAAGTTAAAGAACATTTTGGGGAAAAGGAAAATAAAATTCAGAGGATTAATATGGAAGACATTAAAGAAAGTGATTTACCTGAAAAAAATGTTTTAATTTAAAACAAGGAGGAGACAATATGGGGTTAAATATTTTTTTAGAAAAAGTAAATATAAAGGTTGAAGATTTAAGTGAATTAAATGATATAAAGGCTTATAGAAGATATAAAGAAATTCCCAACTTAAAGGAAGCTACTACTTCTGATGAAATAGAGTGGTTTGAAGAATTAAAAGAAAGATATGATTCCAGGAATGTTGAAATTGAAATAATAGAGATCTGGAGAAAAAGATTTGCTTTAGAAGAAAAAGTTAAAGAGTTTGCAGAACAAAAAAGAAATAATGAAAAAGAAATAAATGAATCATCTTATACTTCAATTATTATCAGGAAAGAAGATATTGATGGTTTGGTTGAGACATTGAATAAAAGCAACTCTGGAATAATTTCAACATTAAAAGACTTAAAAGAAAACTTTGATTTTGAAAATAATACATTGTTGTATTATAGCTATTTTTAAAAATAAAGCTCCCTTTAAAAGTAGTTTTGTTTAGAGGGGCTTAAAAGAAATGAGGTTTTAAGGTGTTATATAGTAGAGAAGAATATATGCTTTTGTCTTTGATTTCAGCAGAATATCAGGAAGAGGATAACTTTAAAATAAAATCCAAAAACAAATTAGAGAAAATTGAAGCGATTAACAATAAAGATGATTTAGAAGAATTTTTATTTAAAAAACAAATTTCAAAAGAACAATTAAAACTATTTTAAAAACATTAAGTTCTTTTTTTAACTATTATTTACATTTATTTCCTTTAATGGTATAATTAATTTATCAATTAAAGGAGGTAATTATGGATAATAAAAAAATAGGTTTATTTATTATAGTAATTTTGTTTTTACTGGTATTAAGTGGGGCTGTACTATATTATACTAACAATGGTGATTTGAATGGAGTCCTTAATGCTCAAAAAAATACTTCAACTGAAAATAAAACGGCTGTAAATAACAATTCAGACAAAATGACGGGTGAGAATACAGAGGAAAATCTTCCAGAAGGAGAAATGGAGAAAGTACCCGAGGATATCAATGATCCTTTTGTAAAAAAGGTAAATGATAAGCTTGATAAAAATTATATGGCAGTAGAAAACTTAATTATTGAAAATGGTAAAGAAATAGTAACATCTGCTAAAATAATTTCTAAAAAAACTGAAGATTTTGGTGTTATGATATTAACTGCCGAAGGGGATATCTATAACTTCCCTAAATCTGAAATAAAAGAACAATCGGTTAATAATTTTAAAGTTGAGCAATTAAATAATATTACTGGAATTGTAATTGAAAAAGAAGAAGTTTATTTTTTAAGTGATAGTGGAAATAAATATATTGAAAAGAAAGATCTTTTAAATCAAAATTATAATGTAAGAAATACAAATAAGGATATCACCTGGGAGTTTGATGCTGAAAACTTCTTATATTATAACGGAACATTAAATATGAATACAGAAGGGTAATTAAAAAAGACCACTTAATTGTGGTCTTTTTTGTTTATTAAATAAAAGTGTTGTTTTTGTAGATGTAATCAAAAATTTCATTGATTTCCGAGAGTATATTTTCGTTATAATAAGATGCTTTTAGTAATATTAATTCATTGTTTTCATTTATAAAAATAAAATTATTGATTGTAAGTTTGTTATTTATTGTATATTTAATATTTAATATAGGATTTTCATAATTTTGATTTAACTTATTTTTTTCTATTTTAAGGTATTCTCCAAACATTTTTTGGGGACCTTCAATTAAAGTTTCTCCATAGTTATTGATTTTAGCTGTTTTGTTTTCTGAAACTTTTTTTACTTTTTTAATTAATATGTGAGGGTTTATTTTTTGATCTTCTGGCATTTGAATGTCTTTAACTAAAGCATAATCCATTTGTTCAGGACTTGTAGCAACATTAAATGTATGTGCCAATTCAATAAGACCTTTTTTGCTGCCATTATAAATTAACCAGTTGTTTGATAAATATCTTTCTAATATAGGTATTTCAATATTATATTGGTTTGCTATATTACTATCTTGTTGAGGTGTTGTTTTAATACTATCTTCAGGTTTTAATTTGATTTTACCTGTTCCATTTTTTAGGTCAGTATTTTCTTTAGAAAGTCCATTTTCTGTGTTTTGTGGAAAATCCTCTTTTTCAAAACTTTCAAAAGAAGTTAGTTTAAAATTGCCAGGAAGAAGTAGAGTTTGTAACAGATTTGGCTTTAAAGAATCTACAGACTAAAGCAAAAAATATAACAAAAAGTTTGGATAAAGAAAAATATGAAATAGAGAATATTAATTTTGGACACCAGAGAGTATATACAAGGGGATTACAGGAATCAATGGCAATGGGTAAGTCTATGTCAGCAAACAACTCCAGTAATGTCCCCGTTAGTGAGCAACAGGTAGAAGTTAATGTTTCTTTAAGTGCTAAGATTAGGGTGTATTAAAAATAATATAGAAGTAAAAAAGGTACCCATAATTGGGTACCTTAACTTTTTTACTGTAATCCTTCCAAAAATTCTTCAGTTTTTTCTCTATCCCACACTTCAATACCTTTACTTTTAGCTTTTTCAAGTTTACTTCCAGCACTATCTCCAGCAAGTAAAACTTCTGTCTTACCAGAAAATCCTTTTACTTCACCACCATTTTGTTCAATAATGGCTTTAATATCCTTTCTGGATAAACTGAAGCTTCCAGTAATAGCAAACCGTGTGTCTATATTTTGTTCTTTTTCTTCATAATTTCCTGCATTTAATTCTATTAAACAATCTAACATTACTTTTCCAGTCATAGAATTAATATAGTTTGTAATGTTGTTGGCTAATGTATCACCAACTCCGTCAATCTCATAAAGAATGTTAATATTAACTTCTTCAAACCCTTTAAGAGATTTAACTCTATCGGCAATATCTTTAGAAACACTACGACCACAACCATCAATTCCAAGTGCAGCTATAACTCTCCAAAGAGGAGCATTTAAACTTTCCTGGATATTATTATAAATTTTATTAGCTTTCTTATCTTTAGTATTATCTACATTTTCTATAATATCCTCTGGTGATAATTCATATAGATCAACGGGATATCTTAAATCCATATTTTCAATTAACTGTTCTAGTGTTTTAATACCTAAAGCCTTAATATCCATTCTTTTTACAAAATGCTCAAATGTATATAGGTTTTTTGCAGAACAGTTCGGATTAGAGCAGTAGAGGAAGTTTTTTTCTAAATTAAATTCTGTATTTCCACCACATACTGGACACTCTTTTGGATATTCCAATTCAAAAGAAGTTTTATCCTTATTTTCATTTTTAATGATTTTGGGGATAACATCTCCAGCTCGTTCTACAACAACTTGATCACCAGTATTTAATTTCATCATTTTTATAAACTCAAAGTTGTGTAGTGTTACCTTATTAATCTTAGCTCCAGTCAACTCAACCTCTTCAATAACTCCAACAGGATTAATACGACCTGTTCGAGATACCTGGTATTCTATATCTTTAAGGGTTGTAGTCTCTGATTCAGCTTCGAATTTGAAGGCAACAGCCCATTTAGGGTGATGACCAGTAGAACCAAGTTCATCTCTAATGCCGTAGTTTTCAATCTTTAAAACTACTCCATCAATAGCAAATCCAAAACTATCTCTATTAACTTCAGTATTTTCACATATGGAAACAATTTCTTCAATACCGTCTTCAGAAAGTTCAACTACTTCAATAAGAGCTTCATCACCATCGTGATCAACAAATGAAAGATCTTTTATATATGGAGATAACTCCTTATTTCTTAAAATCCCTGAAGCAGCATTTCTAGAGTTAGAATATTCATCTTTATCTTCAGCTAAACGACTTTTATTTATTTTTTCTAATCTTTCTTCAGGAAGTACAACTTCCCCACGATATTCTCTAGCTTCTACTGATAATATCTGGTTTTGAATAGTTGGTATTTCTAATGCAGAATGAGTTACATCCTCTCCAACAAATCCATTGCCACGAGTAACAGCAGATTGTAAATAACCGTTTTCTCCATAGGTTAAAGTAACACTCAAACCGTCAGCTTTGGTATATAAGCCAATAGGAATTTCTCCGTATTCTTTATACTGTTTTTCAAGCCACTCCCTTAATTCTCCAGTATCCCGTGCTTTATCGAGGGATAGCATAGGGGAAGAATGTTCTTTTTTCTCCAGGCTATTTTTAAGGATTTCTGAACCTACTTTTTGAGTAGGGCTATCTTCTGATACTAATTCTGGATTTTCTTTTTCCAATTCTCTTAGTCTATAATACATTTCGTCATACTCTTTGTCGGTAATTTCTGGTTGATTAAGAGTGTAATATTTGTAGTTGTGATAATTTAAATGTTTTTCTAGGTTTCTCATTTCTTGTTTAGTATTTGGCATATTTATTCCTCCTATTGTAATTTAATTTTAAAATATTATTTTCCTTGATATGTGAAATAATCATCCTCAATAGGTTGTTTTTTAGTCTTTGTCATAATTTAAAATTCTCCTTTTTGTTTTAGTTTTTTTAAAAATGTCTTTTATTTAAATAAGTTAGTTTAATTATATCATAAGGTGGGTTTTATGTAAATTTTAGAGATAAATTTTAAATATGTAAAATTTGTTAATTTATGTTAGAGATGATATAATAAATATAGAATAAAATACACTAAAAAGGGAATGATTTTATGAAGAAAGCTCTTTTTTGCACTAAATGTTTTAATGATAAGGATTTTAAAGAAATTAATGGTCAAATAACACATAAAATTAAAGAAGAAAAAATTAAAGAGAGTGTTAAAAAGTATATCTGTCAAAATTGTGGAGAAGAGATTGTTAATGATGAAGAATTTGATAAAAGTTTACTAAATGCTTTTGAAAAATATAAAGATTTAAATTTAACAAAAAATTGTTAGTTCATTTTTTATTTTTATGGAGGTTATTTTATGAAAAAAAATATTAAATTTATCCCAAAAAACAAGAATCTAGAAATAGATTTTAATAAGTTGAAAAGGTTTTTAAGTTTTAAATATGCTGGAAAGACCAAAGAACCTAAAGATTCTACATTTATAATGCAGTTTAAAAACACTTCTTTTTTAATAAGGGATAATGGGGAATTAGAATTTCATAATGTAAATTTTAAGGATATATACTTTGTTCTGTATTTCAGATATTGGATAGCGAGAAATTTAAAAGGACTAAACGATAAATTTGCATTTAAGTTTATCCCAAAGAAATTGAAAAAGGAGGAAATGGATTGTCAAGAACAATAGTTAATCAAGGATATATTAATGGAAAAAGTAAAGAAGAACATACTAAAAAAGAATTAAATAGATACTTGAAAAACCAAAAAAAGATTGATTATGATGATATAGAGCTTACTGAAATAGCTCCCAAGACTCATAAATATGTTGCATTTAAAGAAAAATAATAAATATATAAAGGATGATTGAATTGAAAAAAATAGTAGTTTTATTTTTATTGTTGGTTTTATTAGTCGGAGGTTTTTATTATTTCACTAGTTTTAAAAAAGAATTAGAAAAAGATAATATGGTTAGGTTGAAGTTTGAAAGTGAAGAAAAGTTAGTTTTAAGTTTTCCAGACGACATTGATGTTAATAATATACACAATAATTCCGAAATAGAAATAAGTGATCAATTAAATGAAAGATATGACAGAATAAGTTTAAGAAATTTTGTTAAAAAAGGAAATGAGTTCCTTATTTCTTTTGAAGATTTTACGAAACAATCTCGTGTTTTTGACTTAATACCTTATACCACTATAGCAGAAGATGATTTTCTTAATGTATTGGTTAGTAAACCTACTGGAAAAGAACTTTTACCAGTTAAAGTTCCACAAAAAGATTTTAATAATATAATTAAACAGCTTATAATATCGGATCATTCAACAACAAGTTATGTTTATCCTTTAAATAAAATGAAATATAAAAATGTATTTAACCTTTATAAAGAAGAATTACCATGGGAAGTTAACTACAATATAGAAATTGCTCAAACCAAGAACCCTTCTTCAAATACATTTATTATAGCAAACAATGGCGATATTTTAAGAACAGGAAAAGCCACTCTTGACATTAAGTTTAATTTTAAATATGGAGAGAAAAGAAGTGGATTTGTGATTCCAGTTAAATTTAAAATAGAAAAGGTGGAATAAATATGATTTACTACCCAAACTACATGGAACCAGAGAAACTAAAAAGAATACTATCTAATTTCTTAAATAGATATTCTGCTGATTTAACCTCAAGTGGAGATTTTAATTCAAAAGATGTTTTAAATATTCAAAAAGACTTGCTTTCTCTTTTCACGACTAAGTTCTATAATCGGATAAACCCTCTCTCTTATAGAGAAGAAAGAAAATATAAATCAGAAAGAAAAAGCAAAACTAAAATATATGGAAATAATAAATATAGTATTATAAGATTACATGATTATGAAAAAGAATTTGGATCATATTATAAAGAAGAAAACATTAAAAACGAATTAGTTACTGATCACTTAATTGAAACTTTTTTCGATTGGAGCTATAAATATGCAATGCAAAACCCTTATTCTAGAGGAGCAGCAAATGTTTTTCTTTTGAATATGGAAAACTATTTGATGTGGGATAGTCATTCATTTTATTATAAAAAAATAAAATAAATTTAGTAATTAACACCTACTTAATTGTAGGTGTTTTTTGTTTATATATTTTATAAAAAAAGTAAATATATGTTATAATTAACTTAATATATTTAAATATAAGACAAAAAGGAGATGTAATTTATGAAAATAGCTTTTATAGATAAGCAAGGCAATTTAATGACAAATTCAAACAATTATAAAAACTTAGAGGTAATTGAAGTCAGATATTCATTTAATAAAGATTTGCCCTTATTAAGCAACAAGTTAATTATCAATATAAAAAATGAGAAAATAAAGATTGAGGATGAAAAAGCAAATGTAAATATTATAACCAGGCTAGATGATATAAAAATCAATAATGGTTCCGTTTATGATTTTTTATTTAAAACAATTATAGTTGGTGAAGAAGATTTGTCAGGAAAATTCGATTATTTTAAAAATCTAAAATTAAATATAGGAAATAGTATTGAAGTTTCTATTTAGTTTTTTTGCCATCATTAAAAAAACAATGTAGCAGTTAAAATAATATTTGAAACAATACAAAATAAAGGATTTTAATAAAACAAATTATAAAAGGAGATGTTAAAAATGGAAGTAACATTTATTGATAAAGAAGGAGATTCAATGAATAGTTTTGATGACTTTAGAGGTTTAGAAGAAATTGAAATTGCTTATGCAAAAGACGAAGACTATCCATTAGATAATTATCTAACAATTAATTTACTGGATGAAGAAATTAAAGTTATTGATGATAAAGCTGAATTTAAAATAAATATTAGACCAGAAGATATTAAAATTGATGACAATTCATTATATGATTTTTTTCATAGAATAACTACTCTTTTAAATGAAAATGGAATGGGTAGATATCAATTGGTTGACAATCTAAAATTCAATATAGGAGATAGACTAGAATTGTTTATTTAATTGTTAAAACAAAAAATTATAATAGGAGGAATTGATATGTTAAAAAAAGCAGAGTACAAACTATTAAATAATTTAGAAGGCGATAAGGATTTACTGGATCTATTAGAATGTAAAACTGACGAAGAAGAGGACATTGGAGATGCTATTTCTGGAATTGGACATAAAAAGGCAGATATTGATTTAGCTTATAAAAATGCTTATGAAATAAAAGAGTATATTGAAGAAGCAGTATTTCAGGGCTTAACAGGAGCAAAATCAAAAGATTTTAAATTAGATAATATTTTCTACTATGGTCATTACATGTATATAACTCAACTTTTCTATAATAATTTAAGAGAGGTTGTTTGGAATTATGCAGTAAATTACATTAATAGTTTGGATGAAGAATTAAAAGAAGAAATTAATTCTTTTTCTAGAGCAAAATATAATGACTTAAAACATGACCTGGAAGTTGGTCTTGATAGTATTGATAACAATACTTGCTTCTGGAATATTAAAGAAGTCGTTGGAGAAGTTTTAAAAGAATATGATTTAGATAGATATATACCTGAAGAAGATCTTTAAAATTAATTTTACTTTAACCACTCACTTAATTGTGGGTGGTTTCTTTGTGTTAAAATTATACAAAAAATATATTATTTTCTTGATGAAAAATAAAAAGAGTGGTATGATTTAAATATATTAATATATCTATGACATTTTAAAATATACTAACTATTAAGTTACTTTTAATAGTTAGATTATATATAGGACATCGTACATAAATTTATGACAAAAAAAGGAGAGATATTTATGTTGAAAAAGATTAAAAGTTTATTTTCTGTGGACACTATTGAAAGTTTAGGAACTTACCTCGAAGATTATAACTTGTCTTTTGACTTTAGTAAAGAACAGTCTTTCGAGGTTTTACAGTCATTTCTTCATCAAGAGGTTTTTATGGATGATAGAAGCAAGACTGTTGATGTAACCTTAATGGAAGACCAGGATCGAATCCCTTTCCAAAAACGCTATGATTTTTTTGTAGCGTTAATGGAGAAAGGTGCTAAAGTTGCACTTACCCTGTGTGATGGTCGCACTTGGGAGGATTATGAGCCTGATTATGCCGATAGGCTTTTAGTTGATTTTGATCCTAGCACTATTTCAAAAACAAAAATAAAAGAAATCTATCAATCCCTGTAGGTTTCTTATCCCTCCTCTTTTGAGGAGGTTTTTTTATGTAAATTTTTGACCACAATCATAAATGATGATATAATTATGTCAAATAGTATAAATATTAGAAATTTTGTAAATTTAAAACTGGTTTTATTTAAAAAAGAAAGGATGTTAAAATGAAATTAATTAATGTTTTGAGAAAAGCTAATCAGGAAGAGCTTAAGGGTATGGCAAAAATTTTAGAAATGACACATCAAGATAGATATACTCCAGAAGAAATTGAAGAAAAATTAATGCTTAAGGATTCAATGGCAAGTATTCTATTTACAAAAGAAAAAGATAGATACCACCATATGGTTTATAAAACAGCTAAAAAATTAAAGGTAGATAGTCCTAAAAAATACTCCACAAAAGAATTAGAAGTTAAAATATCACAAAAAGTATTTAAAAAAATGTGGAACAATATGACTCCTGAACAACAAGAAGAATTTGAAACAAAAATGAAAGAGGTGGCTAAAGAACACGGAAATGAAAAGGCTTTATTTGCTAATGCAGGAGTGTTTGGAGCTTTAACAGCAGCTCAACTTTCTGGCTTTGGTGTTTATATGTTAGCCACAACCTCTCTAGGAGCAATAACAGGAGCTATGGGTATTGCTTTACCTTTTGCAGCTTATACCACTATGACAAGTGCAATAGCTGTAATTATTGGACCTGTGGGCTGGATAGGAGCAGGATTGCTGGCTTTATTTACCCTTGGTGGAAGAGAGTATAAAAAACTAATTCCTGCCATTATATATGTTTCTATGCTGAGAAATAAAGAATATAGTAAAAAATAGTTTAATAGACTATAATTTTAAATTAAATTTCAAAAATCAATAAAGGAGATGATCAAATGGCTAAACTAGTATTAAAATTTAAAAAAGGAAAAGTAGAAGAAAGAGAAATTTCTCAATATTTGGGGTACACCGAAGATTATAAAGTGTTAATTTACATTGATGAAAAAGGAAAAAGGCATGATATTAATAGAGACTGTTTAGAAGAGGTTGTTATTCCAGAAGAAGTATTGCAACAAGCTCATAATCATAAACACAACCATTAAATATTTATAAAAGCACTCCTTAACTGGAGTGCTTAATTTTTTGATTAAATAGTATATAAATAAAAACCCCAAAACTAAATAAATAGTTTGGGGTAATATTTTTTATATCAAATTTTAAGAATAGCTAATTTCTCTTACGGGAGCGTAAAAATTAGTAATTCCAACAAACCAACCATCAAAACTAAATACTTTGACTGGTACTTCAGGTTCTCTTTCCATTACTTCTTCTACTGATTCTAAGTCTCCATCTGCATAGAATATTCTATCATCGTGTTTTTCTTCTAATTCTTTAAAGGTTTCACATTCCAGTAATGTATTAGCCTTTTTATAATCAACCTTATTTAATGTTTTCATTTTTATTCCTCCTAGTTTGATTTTAAACTCATACCTTCTTCTAATCCTCCTGGTATCTTTTTGCAACTACCACATAGAAAAGTAGTACAGCTATTAGGTTTTCTCATATTTTCATTTTTATATTGCTGATAATCACTACAATCCTCACAAAAATGCTCAAATTTTTCATAAACATTTTCTGATTGATAATTCTTTAAAGTAATTTGATTATATTCAGGCTTATTATCTTCTATATTTAAAGAATAACAACTGTTGTGATTATCTTTTCTAGTGGGTTCATGAGGTTTTCTTTTTCTACAATCAAATTTATCGCATAAATGTGCAGCTTCACAAATTATTTTAAATGCCATTGTAGTTTTCTCCTTTCTTAAAAATATTAATCCATTCTACTCTAACTTCGTTAGTAATTCTTTGTTTTTTGTGCTCTCTAGCAAATTTCTCGCAAAACTCTTTAGCTTTGTCAAGCTTCTGAAATCTAATTTTTTTCCAAAGGCTATTTAAAGTATTATCTGTTTTTTTGTCCTCTATCATTATATAATAACCGTCTTTATTGCTTTCTATTATTTCAAAAGAGAAATTGTTTTTTCTGCCTGTGTATTTACTTCCTAAATTCCATACTCCCTTTGATTTCTTATACCATTTCATAGTATCATCTCCTATTTTATTTTTTTCCATTGTTTTAACCAATTTTTACGAGCTTCTTTTTTTATTCTAATGTCTTTATTATATGTCGCATACAAAACACACCATTCTTCTATTTTAGCTAATTCTTTAAAGAAGATATTAACCCATAGACTATTTAAACTAATATTAGTTTTTAGATCCTCAACGATCACAAAATATCCTTCATTGGGCATATTTTTAGAAAATCTTTTTATTTGAAATAAAAAATTATTTTTTTGTCCTATATATATTGGAGGGTTATTTTTTAATTCTTGTTCTGTCCAATTCATAGTTTCAACTCCTTATTTAATTATTTTTGTCGAATAAATACTTTTCCATCTCCAAGTAATATAAAAGAGGTTTTGCATTTTTTACAAATATTAATTTCCATATTTCCTAAATACTCTGAAGAAATTTTACCGTTAATTTTACTGTTGCATTTAGGGCAAGAAATTTCTTGTTCACTATTTTGATAATAATACTCTTTCATTAATTTTTTATCAATTATTTTTTTAGAAACTTCGTCAACACTTAAATTCCCTCTTGCTTGAAGCCAGGGTTCTTCATAGCGTGGCATATCACATATAATGTGTTCTTTTTCATTTAGTAGGCTATTTTTAACAAGTTCTAAAACCCACATTGTATCCTGATCAAATTCATTTTTTGTTTTTTTAACTTTAGGTATTTTCTTTTTCCAACCGTATTCTTCATAATACTTTGAAAAAAGCTTTGGTGAAGCAGGACCATTTATCCAGCTCTCAAAATCTTCTTCAAATAGTGGTCTATCTAAATATGATAAATGATAGGCTTGAGAATAATAACAAAGTGTCATCAATTTTCTTAATTTCATTGATTTTGCTGTTAAAAACATATTGGCAACATCAATAATTGTATGGTTGCTTTTCATTTATTAATCCTCCTTGTTTCGTTTTTTAAAAAATGTCATTAATTTTTTAATTATAGATTAATTTTATCACATAACCTTAATATTTACAAATATTTGAATTAGTGTTAAATAGCTGATATAATGTAAATATAATGATAGAATAAAGACATTAAGAACTTAAGAGGAGAGATAACATGAAGGTTTATTTTTTTAATAAAGAATTTAACAAAACCGATAAAAAAGAAGAAGTTATAACTATTAATATCTATGACAATCTTGATCCAGAAAATAATGATGAAATAATGATTAGTTTTAAGGACAAAAAATTTGAAATTTTAAATAATTCTTTTCAATTTACAATGAATGATTGGGATTCTTTAAAAATTAATGGTTTAGAACCAGAAGAGTTTGTTGATTTAATTTTAGAAAAAGGAAAGAAAGATTCTTTAAAGGAATTTATTTATCCTAAAAACATCTTAATTAAAATTAATGAGAATATAATTCTTAGTTTTTAATTTTTAAAACACCTGGATTAATTTCTGGGTGTTTTTTGGTTTTTGAGGTTAATTAAACCATAAAATTTAAATAATTGTAAATTATATCAGCAAAATCTCTTCAAAAAAATAAAAATCCTCAAGAAAGGTTGAATTTTTATTAAAAATTATATATTTTAAATAGATAGGAAGTGTTTGTTTTTTTTATTTTTAAAACAACGGGGAAACTTCTTATAAGTCTTCATTTTAGTTTAGAGGGAAGTTGAGGAGAAAATAAAAAAGGGGGCTGTTGATCACATGAATCACAAATTTAAAAAAGCTTTACCTAATCTTTTTGATTTTTGGTTTGAAAATGATATTATTCAAAAATATAAAACACATAAAGAAGATAATGTTTTTTGGTTTTTCTCTATTGAAAACGCATTAAAAGCTGGAAGTGATGAAAAAGAACTTTGCTTAATTGGTAAAGCTGGTTTCTTTATTAGAGAAACGAATTTTGAAAAATTTAAATACGAACTAATTCCTAATACTTTAAACAATGACAAAATATATTCCTATTTATCAAAATATAACAAAGAAGCATTATTTATTGACTTAAGTACAGCAAATAAAGTTTTAAAAAAGGAGGTAAATAAAGATAAAGCTTCCCAAAAAATATCAGAAACTATTAATAATATGTATCATATGTTTTTTAATTCTGATTTATTTAAAAAATTAAACAGCTATGTAAAAAGGGAGTTATTGTTAAAAACTAATAACTATAAATTAAAAGAAAATGAAGAAAATAATGAAATATGTAATTTTTATTTAAATATTAACGAACAACCTATTTTTACAAATAAAATTAGCGAAAAAGGTTCATTGGTAGTTGAAGGTTCTTTTTATAGAAATAAAAGCTCTTTTAGTTTTACTGTATATTATAAAATAAATAATGATCTCTTAACAGAAACATTTAACCGTAATGATTAAAGTTAAATAATCTTAGACCTGCCTTAAAGTGTATAATAGATTAAAATCAAAAACAAAAGGGGTTTTAAATTTATTATCATTTTATAACCTCTTATTTTTTTAAAAATAATTTAAAAAAATTGAAAAATAAAAAAATGATTTTGATGTCGTTTAAAAATGAAAATACAAAAGAGGTTTTAAATTTTAGTTTTGATTTTGTTATAGGTATATTAGGGTAGTTTTTTTTAAATAATAATTGGTCAGACCTATTGACCGTCTTGTTTTTTATATTATCAAAACAAAAGAGGTTTTAAATTCTTTTTGTTGTTTTTTTATAAAACTTCCTGAATTAAGAATATAATTTTCTATAAAACATCATTAATTATTCTCTTTTAAAAATAAGAATAGCCGTGTTTTATTGTTAGATGTTGGTTTAACTATTTAAAACCTCTTTTAAATACAACAAATAAAAAAAGAACACCCAATTGGGTGTCCTCAAAAACAAAGTTTAATAATATATATATTCAATGTGGCTGTGTTCATAATAATAAACGACTCTTCCATCTGGAAGAATAGACTTATAAAAACTAACAGCCCAATCTTTTTCAAGTGGTGGAAGAGAAGGATTATTGTAATGACTAACCTGATTTAGGTTAACATTGTTTTTAAATTCTTCCCATTCAATTTCTTCTGCATTTTCTATTATATATTCCAGCTCTTCTAGAGATTCTGGGTTAACACAATTGTACTGATAATTTAGTTTTTCCATATTAATTCTCCTTTAATATTTTGTGGTTTGATTTTTAATGCTCCAAACAGCTCTGTAGAAATCCTCTGGATCATCAATTATAAAAGAAGCGTATTCTTCAACATTAACTTCCTCTCTAATATAAATAATTCCATCATGTTCAGATTTATCAAAATAATGGTCTGCATCTACACCCTGCCATTCTTCAAACTCTTCTTTATTGTTGACAACAATGTTTTCTAATTTATTTTCTGGAATAATATTTTCAAGGGCAGTTTTAGTAACTCTATATAGCCTTGTTAGCATTATTCTCATCTCCTTTTATTGCTTCTGTTATAACATTTCCCTCAAAAACCTCTTTTAAGTCTTCTTCAAAACTTTCACTTCTAAAATGTTGTAAAGCGACTTTTTTCTGAAGATCATTAATTGTGTTTAAGAAAGAATATGCCTGACACAAATTTTTTCCAACAATCATGCTAAATTTCATTTTATTATTTATGTCATAATAAACTACTTCAATACTATTGTTTGAGATTTGTGCTGCTTCAATTAATCCAAATTTACTGTATTTTTCTAAAGGTCTATATTGACTTAAAGATAAATTTAATTTTTTCACTAACATCATCTCCTGTTTTAGTGTGTTTGTAAAAATACCAGGTAAATTAAAATACCTGGTATTTATTTGTCTTATATTCTTTATGCTGTTTTTTTAATTTCTTTTTCTTGTTTTTCTAAGTCTTTTAAAACCATAGAAGCAAGTTTATCATTTTTAAGGTTGCTTGCCCTTTTAAGGAAAAGTAATCTATTGTTGTTGATTACCTCTTCAATTCTTCTTGTTTTTTCTTCTTTTGATAATTTTTCAATTCTTTTAAGATTCCTTTTATAATAACTCATAAGATATTTTTGAGTTATTTCTACTAATCCAGCATATTTATTAATACCTAGATTAGTGTATGCTAATTTAGCAAATGTCTTATAGACTAAATCAGCAAAATACTTTTTAACATAGTTGGTTGAATGTTTTTGAGCAAAAACATCCAGGTATTCATTTAATTTAATGATTAAATTTTGAATACCTCTTTCATCGAAGTTGTCATCTCCGATATAAAGATACACTTTTGCTTCAGGCATAAATTCACCTAAAGCATTATCTTTAATTTTTAATTTGAGTTCTAGACCGTTTTCTTCAACATTGACTAACAAACCTGTTCGATTTCCTTCAACATCATAGTCCTTTAGGTTAAGTTTTGAAATTTTTGAATAATTAAGCATATTAACATCTCCTTTTAGTGTCTTTTTTTTTAAAAATGTCTTTTTATAATTATGTTCTGTCAAATTTTTATAATATATAATTATTATAGCATATTTAGAAATTTACACCAAAAATAATAAAAAAAATAAATATTTTTTAGACACAAAAAAACCCCCTGACGATGACAAGTCGCCAGGAGGGAAAAACTATCGGTGTTTTTAATTTAGACATTTTTTTAAACCAATTGGTTTATTAAAAAGGAGTGTCAGTAAATGAAAGATACTACACTTTCTTAAACTAACATAATGTAAAACAAAGACCTTTATGACAACTAAGCAATGAACATGGTTGACCTCTGGTAAGATCAACTTTTTTTGGTTGTTCTGGTTAAGTTACATACTTAAAATCCCAAAAATCAAACATTACTTAATCCCCATTAAAGTTTTGTTTGATTATATTCATATTGTAACATTTTTATTTTGATTTGTCAAGATATATTTGTAAATTAATATATAAATTGATTTATTTGTAAAAAAATGGTATAATAGAAAAAAACATAAAAGGAGTTTGATAATTAAACAATGAAAACTAAAAATCTCAAAAAATTAATAGTCTTTTCTTTATTATTTCTTTCACTTTTTCTAATAGCTGGCTGTGATAATGGTGGAATTGATTCAGATAGTTTTTACATTAACGGTTCTGTAACAATTCCAGAAGGAGTTAATGTTGGTTATGAAGACATTGTTATTGCAATAGTTGATAAAAAAACCGAATCAACTGTTGAAACTGTTTCTTTAAATAAAGAAGGTAAATATAGTTTTACAACTTACAAGCCAGTTTATTTAGTACCGACAATTCCTAATTATTCTGGAAGTCTCACTTTTACTCCCGAAGCAGTCGAAGTAAATTCTAATAAAACTGTTGATTTTGAATTGGTTAATGACAATCCCAATAGCCAAACTTCCAATTTAATAGCAAGTGTAGATTCAAGTTATAATAATACAGAAAACAATATTTCTTTCAATTTAGACTTAATTAAGAACGATCAAAATATGACTTTACAAGAATTGGTTGATGATAAATCTTTTAATCTAAATTTAGATGATAGTTATATTAAGTTTAGAGATACTCAAGGAGCAAATTATAGTTTTCCACTAGCTACATTAGGCGATGATATAAATTCTCATTCAATTGATTTGGAAAATAATTTACTATCTTTAGATTTAGAAGAAGTTACACAAGAGTTAACTTTATATTCTGAGTTTCATGTTCACTTTTTAAGTCGTTCAGCCGAAAAAACTGATAAAGAGGTAGTTATAAATTTAGCTGGATATGATGAATTAACCGAAACAAACTTTAACAAAGAAATAACTCTTGATTTAACCAATGCTGGTCTTTTTGCAATGGTTAAAAATTATTATAGTCATATTCAAACCTATAGTATGCCAGACACTTATGTAGGGCAAAATATTACTACTTTAACTAATGATTCGTTCCCTATTTATAACACTACTGATATAAGTTTTAACCTAAATAAAGATGTGGCAAGTCCTTCCTCTAATACCTCAGTGATTGCTAATAACGGAGATATTTTATCTTCAGGAACAACTGATCTTGATATAGAACTTTTAAACAATTATGATGGAAGTAGTTCAAAACACACTATTAGTTTTGAAATAATTTCACAATAGCAATTCAATATGGTTAATAATGCAGAGTCTTTATGTTTTAAGGACTTTGCATTTTTTTATATGTTATGATATAATTTTTACATAATTACCAAAATAAGACATTAAGGAGAGATATATGTGAATAATACTAAACAAGAAATTTATAGAAGTGAAGTTTGTTTAGAATTAGAAGATGAAAGAAAAGATTTGCTTCAAAAATATCAAAAATATTCAAAAAAGCTAAAAAAGAAAACTGGTTTAATCGGCAAGCTAAATAATAAATGTTATGAACATTTAGTTTTAAATAAAACCTTAAAAGCAGAAAGATATTTAAAAGAATATAAAAAAGAGGTTTTAAAAACGATTAAACTACATAAAGAAATCAAAGAAGAAATTATCTATTCCAGGTATTTTCTTTTATTAGCTAAATTTAAAAATAAACAAAAAGCAAATATAAAAAAAAGAAAATTGTTAAATAAGCTTCAGAAAGCAATAAGTGTTTCCAAAAAAGAAGTTGAAAGAGCTTCAAATATAATTAAAACATTATAAAATAAGACAAGACCACCATATTGGTGGTCTTTTTTTAATCCTTAATTGTTTTAATCATTGTTCCTAAAGTGATTTTAATCCCCTTGCTTAAACTAATATCTACACCTAAAAGATAAAAAATTAGTAAAAATAATATAATTGTTAAAGGAGACTTAACTAAAGCCATTAAAAACAAAATAATGGCAAAAAACAATCTTAGTAAATTGATGACTTGATCTGTATTTATGTTTTTCAACATACCCCTCCTTAAAAACTTTTTTTATTAGTTAAATAACCTTTTATTACTTTATTTTCTTCATTTATTTGCAGTGCTATTTCAGCTTTTTCATTAAACCAGGTAGTTTGAGAATCCTTGCTGTCCATTTTAGTTAAACCTTTAATTTTATCTATTTCTTTTGTTTCGTTTTGAGTTAATTCTCCACCAACTGGAAGCTTATTAAAAGTAATATTATATTTTTCCACTTCTTTTTCTAGAGCTGATAATACAAAATCAGTTTGAGAAACCCCTTTATAGCTGGCAGCTTGAATAACTTGTTTTTTAAAATTATTACTACATCTAACCTGAATATAGGTATCTTTTTTCATAATATATTTCTCCTTTCATAATTTAATTAAATTGTACCACATATGTATAACAATTTAAAGTAATATCTTGAATTTTTTGCAAATTAATGGTATAATATTATTAGATTAAGTTAATTACAATATTTATACATTTAAGGAGACGAAAATATGAATAATTTAGAATATATAACATCAATTGTACTTTTTACAATGGCTTTATTTAATATTGTGAAAACAGCTAAAGAATTACATGCTTCATTTAGTTTATTTAATCAATTAAGAAAAGATCCAGATAAAAAAGAAGTTCAAATTAATATTCCTTTTATTTTATATTATAGAGTTTTTAGAGATTTAGTTTTAATTGGTTTTTTAATAATGTATTGGGGAAATTAAAAAAATATATAAGGAGAGTTTTGTGTGAATTATAAAGGTAAAGATTTAGCTATGTTGTTTTATAAAAATGGGAAAAAGGGAGATTTAATTGGGATTACAGAGGTTGAACCTGAAAATGGAAAGTATTTTTTAACAAATGGTTTTATGGGGGTTTATTTAATAGAAGAAGAAGTTATAAACTTTATTGAAAAATGGAACAAATATTCTTCAAGAACAAGTATTCCTTTAGAAGATTTTAAGGAAAAGATAAGTGTTTGTTTAGAACACGAACTTATCTCTGATAAAAGATTAGATGATAAAAATTTGTTAGAGAACATTCCTAATAAAAAAGTTTTTCTTACTCCTTTTGTTGATCAGGGAAATGATAGGGTTGTTTATACTGAAGATTTTATTGTAATTGTTAATAATGAAGCAGTAGAATTTATGAAATCTACTCAGGTTGATAAAATTACAACAGCCCCCTTTTCAGCTTTATATTTTTTTAAAGGGGAAGAACTTTTAGGATTTGTAATGCCAAAATCTATGAAGGAAAAAGACAAGAAGAAAATTCTAAAAACTATCAAAGATCTTCAAAATAAAGATATCGTGAATGTTAAAAATTAAAAAACAAAACCTGCCGTTTTCGGTGGGTTTTTTTAATATATACTTGTATTGTTAAAAAAAAGATATTATAATAAATAACATATTACATAAAGGTAGTATTTACTTAAACACCTCCTATAAAAAGTAAATAATCCTCCTAATCAAAGGAGTCGGTAAATTGACCGATTCCTTTATTTTTTTTGGATTATATGGTATAATTTGTATATATAGTCAAGAAAAGACAAGATTTGAATTATATTTATTGAAGGAGAGATATGAATGTGTAAAAACATAGTCTTATTAATTGTAATAACACTTTTTATTTTTAGTCCATTGGTTGCAGCAGAAAAAATCAATTTAGAACTTGAATATTTAGAATATAAAAAAGATCATATGAAATTTAAAGAGAATATCATTTATAAAGGAGATATCAAAATTTCTTCTAAATCAGGAGAATATTATGAAGATCAAAAGAAAATGATATTAAAAAATAATGTTGAGCTTATTTCTAAAAACTATAAAATAAGTTCTTTAAATATGAAAAGTTTTTTAAAAGAAAATAAATATATTTTTACCAACAATGTGATAGTAAAAAACATAAATAAAGAAAATAAGGATTTTAATTTAAAAACAGAAGAATTTGTTTATAATTCTAATTCTGGTAATTTTACAGGAAATAAGGATATAAAACTTGAGGTTGATAATAGAAAAATAACTGGTGAAAAAATAAATTATATAAAAGAAAAGGATGAAATGATTATTTCCAACAATGTAAAAATAAAAAATGAAAATAATGAAATTGATACAGAAGAAATTACAATTTATTTAAACAAAAATAATTCGTTTAAAACAAAAGGAAAAACAAAAATAGAAATAGATATTTAAAAAAGGAGTTTTATTTATGTGGAAAGGGTATATAATTGATAAACATATTTCAAAAGAGGTTTTAAAGTTGTTTTTAATCTCAACAATTATAATTACAATAATAATGATCAGTAATTTCTTATTTGAACTAAGTGATTGGTTAATTATTGACAATATTGAATTTAATGTAGTTTTAAAAGTTTTATTCTATAAACTCCCCTCTATTGTTGTTGATACATTTCCTTTGGCTGTGCTATTTGCCTGTATTTCAGCTATAAGTAATTTAAATGATAATAATGAGATTGTTGCTATAACAATGGGTGGGATTAACAGATTAAGACTTTTAGTTCCTTTAATTATTATAGGTTTAATTTTAAGTGGAGCAACATTTATGTTAAATGAAATAATCATTCCTAAAACAAATCATAAATCAAATCAGCTAATTAGAAAGCATATGGTGGATTCAAAAGTATCCAATGTTCAAGAAGGTGTATTTTTTAAAGGAGAAAAAAATAGGGTGTTTTTTATTGATAATTATAATAAAGAAACAAGAACATTAAATGAAGTTATGATTTATAATAAAGAAAATAATAAGTCCTTTCCTCCCTTAATCACGGCAGAAAAGGGAACAATGAGGGATAGTTTTTGGATTTTAGAAAATGGAAGTATTTATGGCTTTAATAAACAAGGGAAACTCTCAACGGAGACATCTTTTAACAAAATGAAAGTGGTTTTATTTGATGATATGAGTAGTTTTTTATCAGAACAAAAAAATACAAGTGAAATGACTAGAAATGAATTGAAAGAAAAAATAAACTTATTTTTAAACAGTGGTTTAAATGTTCAAAGTTTATTGGTAGATTATCATATGAAGATTTCTAAAGTTTTAACTCCATTAATTTTTATGTTTTTAGGGTTTTCTTTAAGTGTTGGGTTTAAAAATAATAAAGTTGTTAATATGATTATTATTGTATGTTTAATTTTTATTTATTATCTGGTTAGCTCTCTTTCTCGTTCTCTTGGAGTTAATGGTAATATAAACTCTTTTTTAGCAGCCTGGTTTCCTCAAATAAGTTTTACTTTAATTTCATTATTGGTTTATTTTTTTAAAGACAAACTGTTTTCTTTAATTAAAACTAAGATAATATTAAAGTTTTTTATATTTATTATTCTTATTACTTTTTTTATAACTCCAACAATTCAGGCTGAAACAATTAAAATAGAAGCGAATAATAGTTCTTATGATTCTCAGACTAAAGAATATAAATTAAGCAAAGATGTTTTTGTTAATTATAATAACAATGTTAATTTAAAAACAGATCAAATAGTTGTAAAGTCCAAAAAAGACAATTTATCTAATATAGAAGAAGTAAAAATAAAAGAAAATATATTTAGTGGCTGTTCTAATAAAGACCACTTTCATTATTACTTTAAAGCTCAAAAAACTATTATTTATCCTAATGACTATTTGGTGGCATATAATGTTGTTCTATGGGAATTTGGAGGAAATATCCCGATATTTTATTCTCCAGTATTATATATTCCTTTAAAAGATAGTAGTTTGAATTTTGATTATGGAATAGATAAGTCTCGGGGACATTATTTAGGTTTCGCATATAATTATTTATTAAATGATTTACCTGGAGCCAGTTATTTAAAATACTATACCAAATCAGGATTTAAGGGTGGTTTTAAACAATATTTACTTTATAATATGAAAAATAAGTTTTATTTTAAGTATTTAGGTCAAGAAGATAAAAACAATCTTGATCTATATAATCATTTTGTTGAAACAAGCTATGAGTATAACAATGATAATTTAAATATTAATTTAAATAATGACTTTTATGATTATAATCAAAAAACAACTAACAGCACATTAATTGACTTTAAATACAGTAATAAAAAAAACAGAATCACTTTAAAGTCTAATATTTATAACAAAGAAAACAAAAAAAATACTGATATTTATAAAAAAATTTCTAATTCCATGAGGATGAATTATTATCTTAAAGATAATTTGAAATATTTTTTAAGCTTGAGAGAAAGAAAAATAATTAATGGACTCAAAAAAAATAAGCTCAATTGGAACACTTATTTGGAGTATGATAGGGATAAAATTGAAACAAAGTTAGAATTTGAAGAATATCAACCTAGATATCAAAATGACTATCAAGAAAGAAAAATAGCTTTTTCTAAAAAACCAGAACTAATTTTTAAATATAAAATAAATAGAAATTTAAATTATAATTTTATTGGAGGTTATTACAGTGAGGAAAATCTTAGTGGAGAAAGATATACCAATCAATTAGATTATAATTATAGTTATAACCTTAATAAATATATAGATCTAAAAACAATACAAAAATATGATATTAACTATTTTAAGATTGATAATTCTAAAGAAGAAAAGTTATTTGGTTATAAAAATAAATATTCCACTTATAAACCACAATATCAACTTAATTTAAGTTATAATAATCTATATTTTAAAAACAACTACCGATTAATTTTTAGAAAAGGATATGCTCCTTTTAGTTTTGATAAAGAAAAATACTCTGAAGCTTTAGATCTTGACTTTGGTTATGAAAACGAAAAATTTGATTTTAAAATTGATAGTCGTTATGATTTTGATATTGAAAATTTTAAATATATTAACTTAAATTCAGAATATAAAACCAATACTTTCAATCTCGATTTATCAACAGGATATAATTTTAAATATGAAAAATTTTATGATTTAAAATTAAAAACCGAAGGTAAACTAACAGATAATTTAATGATTAATAGTGAATTAAGGTATGACCTCAATAATAAAGAGTTTAAAAATATAGATAGTGAAATTTCTTATTCTAAAGAAAATGACCTAAGTTTAAATTATGAAATAGATTATGATATCTTAGATGAAGAAATAGATAAAAATAAAATATCATTAACAAAAGATCTTCATTGTAGAGAAATTTCTTTTAATTATGATTTTAAAAGAAAAAAATACTTTTTTGAATATAGTATTGATTTTATTTCAGGATTTTCTTATTCAAACTCTAATTGAAAATATATTTTTTAAATTTCCTGCTATTGGTTTAGCAGGATTTTTCTATTTAATTTGCCCTTGATGAAAAAAGATATTATAATATAAGAAAGGTTAAAAAGGAGGGTTTTTATGTCAAAGCTTGCTGCAGAAACACATGGAGAAGATTTAATGTCCGATTTTAGCTTCACAAAACAAGAAGGGTTTATTAAAGATTTAAAAAAAGGGAATATGGGGGCTAAAATATATTTTAATGATGGAACAAACATAAAGGGCTTATTATTTAAGGCTGATAAATTTAATTTTTATTTAATTCATAAAAAAAATATTATCATGATTTTAAAATCCAATGTTAAAATGGTAGAACCATTACCTCCCTTAAAAAAATAAAACAAATTAAGATTTCCTGTTTTCAAAAGGGAAATCTTTTTTTATTAACAATTTAAAAATTTAAAAATTTATATTTTATATATTTAAAAAATTATTTTTAAACAAAATCTTAAATTGTCAGAATTTTAAATCCAAAATTAAAAAATAATATTATTTTTTAATCCCTTATATAAAGGGCTTTATCAAGGGTTTGGTTTTATTTTCTTAATAATTTTTTAATATTTTATTTGCATTTTTTATTGTATGGTGTTAAGATAGATTTAAGTTAATTATCCACAATTGTTTAATTAAAAAATTTGAAATAAGGAGATGTAGTGTTATGGCTAAAAGAGGAAGAAAAAAATCTAAAATTCAACGAGACAGTTTTACCACTACACTTGATCCTAGAGTTTTGAATAGGGTTCAGCTTATGGACCAATTGCTTAGAGTCAATGGTGAAAAACCCAAAAACATGAATGAATATATAGAAGAGGGTTTGAAGATGGTAATGAGGAAAAATAAAGAAAAAATAGATGTTAATTTAGAATTTTAGAAATATTCAGATAAATTTAGACAAAAAAATTAGGAGCAACAATAAAGTTACTCCACACATCAAATCTTGTTAAATAAACCTTTTTGGTCGGAAGGTTTAATTTCTATTAACTTATTTATATAATACCATGCCGTAGAATCGTTGTCAAATATTTTGTGGAACTTTTTTATCGAATTTCACAAAAACTGGTATTATTAAAAAATAGGAATATGTTAATCTTTTGTCCTGGTGTGTGGTTGCAAGTAGCAGTCATTATTCAGGACTTTTTTGTTGCCCTAAAAAAGGGGTGGGAAAAATGGGATATGAAGTTAAAAATGACAAGGTAAAAGAAACAGTTAAAATTAATTTGATAGGCGACACTATTCCTCATAGTTGGTTTAATCACATAAAAAAAGAAGATAAGAGGTCTAGTTCTGGATACAAAACAGATTCAATCGCTATTTTGATTTTAGCAAATATTGTTTACTGGTATAAGCCAAGAATTATAAAAGATGAAGAAACCGATTTGGTTATTGGTTACGAACAAAAATTTAAAGAAGATATGCTTCAAAAAAGTTATGACAGTTATATGAAAAAATATGGTGCTGGTAGAAAAGCTGTAAAAGGAGCATTTGACCTTTTAGAAGAAATGAATTTAATACATAGAGAATTTAGAAATATAAAAGATAAAAAAGGAAATTCTTTGAACAATGTAATGTTTGTTGAACCGAAAATTAAAAATATCAAAGAGATAACATATAAATACTACGATGATAAAAATTTACAGAAGAAAAAAGAGGATGACTGTCAGAATGGGGAAGTACCCCATGTACCCCAAAAGGATAACATGGGTGGAGGGCATGTACCCCAAAAGGGGCATATACCCCAAAAGGGGGATATACCCCAAAAAGACCATATGCCCCAAAAGGATAACAACCCTCCCCTCCAAAAGGATGGGACAAATACAGATACTACCTTTACAGGAGAATTTAATAACAATAACAATAAAAAAAGCGATTGTGAAAAAAATGAAATCCAAAAAGTTCACGATCAAATCAGTCAATTACACAAAAACATTTTTGGTAGAAAAATTAATGATTACCAGTTAGGTTTATTTACTGATTTTATTAACCAGGGAGTTTCTGGGGAATTAATAATAGAGCTATTCAAGTATGTATGTGGTCGCAATGGTAACCAGATAGCATTTTACTTTAATAAATTAGAATCAATGGTTAAAAAAGGATTGTTGAAAAAGGAAGATTTGGATAATGCAAAAAAATATTTAGTAGAAAAAAGTTCTCCAGAACCTAAACCTTCTGCTTCTAAAAAAAATAAAAGGAGTAAAAACAATAATTCATTCGAGAAAGAAATAGATTACAAGTGGAAAGATTTATTTGCCGATATGGAACAATTCAAAGAAGATTATAATAAGCCACCTAATTCAGATAGTGAAGACTTATCGTTAGGTAAATTAAAAAATATAATAAGTGAAAATGATTTAAGTTTAGAAGAAACACATAATGTTCTACAGCAAGCTATGTCTATTTCTTTTAACCCTCCTCAATACAATGGGTTTTTGAAAAACTTAAAACTGGTTTCATTTGAAGGAAGTTTAATTAAGTTAAAAGCTCCAAATGTTTTTGAATTTAAGGCAATAATGGATTATAAAAATAAATTAAATAATTTGCTTAACAATTTGTTTGATAAAAATATTACTGTAGAAATTGAGCACTAAAAATAAAATTGGTTTGTTCTGAGGAGGTTATTATGAAAAAAACGGTCAATGAAATTAATAAGGGATATAGCAACAAAAATTTAAGTAGAGTAACCGAGGATATTCTGCTTGAGGTTGGTGGAGCTGAAAAATATAAAAATTTAAATACTGGAGAAATAAAAAATTTGTTTGAAATAGGATATTCCTTTATGGAAGATGGTTTTAGATTGGATCCAAATACTGCTAATCCCAACACAATAGAATTAAAATATATTGTCAAAGAGGGAAAGAATATAGTCAGACAGGGTGGATACAAAAAAGTCAAATAGTATTTTAGGAGGGATAGTTTATGTCTTTTGTAGAAAAAAATAAATATAGATTTCCTGGTAAAAAGAAAATGGAATATGTTCCCTCAAAACTATTCCCATTAAGCTCAAAAACCAAAGTGCATTGGTTTGGACACCCCAACACTTCAGAATTTGAATTGACTGAAAAACAAAAAGAAATAATTAATTCATTGGCTTTTGACAAAGGTAGGTGTTATACCAATACAGAAAAATTAATCAATGCTCTTGAAGGAGAATTAGAATTAAAATTCTTTTCTGGCTGGGTGTTTCTAGGTTATAATTATCCAGTACATCATGCTTGGGCTGTGTTTTTTAAAAACGGAAATGAATATGTCTTTGATATGGGGGTTTTTAAAAGAGAGCAGGAAATTTTAGAAGAAGCAGCACAAAAATTTGATGATCCTAAAAAACAAAGAAAATATTATGTCGAGGAAAATAAAAGAACTTTTGAATTACCAAATAGTGAAATTTATATAACAGGGAAGATTGTTCCTGAAATGATTTTATATGTTGGAGTTGAAAGCACCAAAGAAGAAGCTCTAGATTGTTATTGGGAAGCTGTTGGTGATGATCCAACAAATCATCCTTCTTATTCTGGAATGGGTTTAGATGAAAAAGGGAGCAGTAGAACTCAAAGAGAATTGGGACTGGATTAATTTTTTTAAAATTGTTTTTGTTGAAAATTGTATGGTTGTGGATAAGAGAGGAGAAATCTTATGTCTATTGGATCTAATTATCAAATAATTTTTGAAGATGGAGAGAGGTTTAAATTGCGACCGTATTGGAATCTATCAATGGGTGATTTTTCAACCCAAACTCTCAAAAGAATTAATAAAGAACAATTAAAATATGTAGAAAATCTTTTTGATAAAAAAATAGATTCGGTTCTTTTTAAAGATAGTTGTGGTGATTTTAAATATATTCACGAATTGTCAAATATAAATCAAAGTCAAGACTGGTTTATGGATTTAGAAGGCAAAAAATTGTATTACAAAGATATTAAAAAAATAATTGACAATGAAGATTTAATGGAAGGATACGATTTAAGTTTAAAAGATATTTTAGGTCTATTCATTAAGCATAAAGATTTTTCTGACGGATTTATTGATATAAATGACTGTGATTATTGTGGGGAAGAAAAGCCAGAATACTTATTTATTCGGTTTGAATTTAGTGGATTAGAAAAAGAATATGATTTTTTAGACAGTTATATTGAAAGAAATAATAAATTTTATAAATTAAATGAAAAGTTTAATAATTATGACTTAACTTTTAATGAATATTTTCCTGGTATTAATTTTTGGATTAATTATTGTAAAAATTGTGGAGCTATAACGATAGAATTAGAGCCTGATTATGATTAAATAATTGCCATTAAAGTAAATTTATGGTAAAATAGAGATAGAAACATAAATACTTTAATGGAGGGATTTGTTTTGGATAATAAAAAGAAAAAAGAGATTTTAAATGTTATAACTAATTTACATGATAAAAACCATACGATTAGTTTTTTAGTTTCTGCAATTACTGATCAGGTAAATTGTAGAAAAGAGGATATAAAAGAGGTTTTAAAAGAAGAGGTTCAATCTGGAAGGTTAGTAAAAAAATATGAAATGGTTTGTCCTATTCACAACCATATACTTGGATTTGCCGATTTTAAAAATGAAATTAAAGAAAAATACAGGTGTAAAGAGTGTGGATTAGACTTACCAATTGCAAAGATAAAGGTTTTAGAACATTATTATTATAACGAGAGACAAAAATATGCTTAAACCAAAAATTTTATTTTCAAAACTTAAGGGAACTTGGAGAGAAGTGGCTGATGCAGCCAGAACAACAATCCATATGGATAAGGGAGAAGGAGAGCCTTCTAAAGCATGGAAGATAAGAATGTTAATGGCTGAACATTCCCCAATCAGACTTTTAAAAATTAAAAACAAATGGGGAAATTTAAAATCTTGGATATCAGTTCATTTTGTAAGACATAAATTTGGCATAGAACACTTTGTACGCACCCAAAGAAGCGATAGAACCGATATTGAGGATAGAGGAAAGCTCCCTCAAGAAAACCCTGTAGAACACGAATTTGAAGCGAATCCACAGGCAATAATTAATATTTCCAGAAAGAGACTATGTAATCAAGCTGCTAAAGAAACTAAAGAAGCCTGGGAATTGTTTTTAGAGGAAAATGTAGAGAAAGAATTGCCAGAATTAAAAGAAGTATGTGTTAGAGAATGTGTATATCGAGGTTTTTGTCCTGAGTTATATCCTTGTGGATATTCAAAAACTAAGAAGTATGAAGAGGAAAGAAGTAAATATGTAAATTTGGTAAAAAAATATAAATTATAATATTTTAAAAGGCAATCCTTTTTATGGGGTTGCCTTTTTTATTAATTTGGGTAAACATCATCTAAATAAGAGATAATAGATAAACCAATATCATCGAGTTTTTTTATTTCAGACTTTATTTTTATACTATTAGCTTGATTTAGATATTTTTTATCAATAATATTAACTATCTCTTTTTGAAAAGTAGTGTGTGAAAATGTTTTCTTGTCATAATTAAAAGAAGTTAAATTTTCTTTATTATAATTTTCTAAATCATGAGTAGGAATAGGGATTATATATGCCGTTTTGTCTGAATAATTTATACCTAGTTTTATAAAATCGAAATTAAAGTTAATATCATCTAAAATTTTTTGATTAATATATATTTGTTTATTGCTTAAATAAACAGTAATATATTTATTAGGTGATATGTTTTCTTTTTGAATCCAGAAAATATCTGAGAAATTGTTTTCCATATTTATATTCCCCTTCCAATATCTTTTCTACATATATAAAAAAGAACTTCATTTTGTTCTTAATTTCATTATACTCTCTATTAAAAGTAAATTCAATGAAGATTGTATGAATATTTAATTAAAATCACTAAAAAGATTGTCAAAAAGTGTCTAAGGATAGTTATAAGTGTTTTTATTGTAATTTATTTACTTTTATGATATATTATTACTATAAGAAATAATTAAGACAATTTAGGAATAATACTTATTACGAATAAGAGACACCAAGGGAAATTGTATATTAAAATTCAAAAAAATACTGTAGTCATTAATACATTTTTATATTTTTAAAAAGGAGTAATTTTATGATTAAAATAAGAGATTCTAAAGGTAAAATTTATAATAAAGTAAATAATCCTGCTATTATTGTAGATACGGTTGATCCAGAAAATTATTTTATTAGAAAAATAGGGGAAAAAGAAATTTTAGAAGAAAAATATAAAGAACTTATTAAAAAATATAAAAAGGCTGGTTTAAAAGAAGAAGTAAAAAAAACAATTTTAGTAGAGTTGCCTAAAGATCAAGAATTGGTCGATAAAATATCAAATTATAATTCGTTTTTAAAAAAAGTAGTTGATGTTTTAAAACAAAAGGAGTGAAAATTATGATTATAATACGAAGCTCAAACGGTGATGTTTTCAATAAAGTTGAAAATCCTGCTGTTGTAGTTGATGCTGTAAAAGATAAAAATGGAATTGTTAATAAATATATAATGATGAAAATAGGAGAAAAGGAAAATATGTTAGATTATCAAAATATTGTAATTGATAAATATAAAAAGAATGGCTTTGAGGATTATATAAATATTAGGGTTATTGAACTTCCTAAAAAACAAAAATTAATTGATAAAGTCTTTCAAACTACAGGATATTTAACTAAAATCTTAAAAGATATTGATTTTAATAAAAAAGAAACTAAACTAAATGAGGAGGATTTTGATAATGTTTAGACCAAAAACAAGAGAAGTATATGAAGTCGTAGGTTCTCATGCCTGTGTAAAAATGAAAAAGGGAAATAAAATTAAGGCTATTGAAGGTAAAGAAGAAGCAAAGTGGTTTCTTTTTAAAAAAGAAGGCAAAAAAGCAACTATGGTTTATGAAATAGATAATTGTCCATTTTGTGGTACTGATTTGCCAGAAATAGAATAGTTTAAAGAGGAGCTATGTGTAATGTTAATACAAAGAGAAATTAGAAGATTTGATAAAGAAGAAATTGTGGCTTGTGATGCTAAATGTAATAAAGCCTGGGGAATATGCCAAAGACCTAAAAAGAATTTAGATGAAAATGAACCCGATGATTTTTATTTTTTACCAGATAACGAATTAGGCAAAGCACCTGAAGATCCAGGTGAATATGAAGGTGGATATGCAAAACCGACCAATGAACTTGAACAGCTAAACAAGTGGTGTGTTAGACAATGTGAAAGAAGTATAATAATGAGAATAGACGATTCTGTAACGGAGGATTATCTTCCTGATTTTAATAAAAGGGTATATAATCAACCGTGGAAACATAAATAAAAAAGGAGTGATAATATATGGGTAAACAAATAACTCAAAAAGAAGCTATTAAATATATTAGAGAAGAAGATTTTGCGAATACTGGTCTTTCTCAAGAAGGGAGGAAAGAAATTAAAGATCTGCATAGGGAAATTAAAAAGTTTTTAAAAAACGAAAAATTAGTTGAGGAAAAAGTAAAGGCTTTTGAATTAGATTTAAATAATAGCAATAGAGATTATTATTTAGACACTTTATTGTTTCTTAAAAATGAAAAAATGAAAGAGAATGGATATAATTTAATAGATGGGTATTCAAAATGGTCTTTATCTCCAACATTATGGAGGTTTATGGAAAAAATATATGAAATTAAAGAAGGTATTATAAATTATTAAAAATAGGAGGAATAGTTATGAATCAAGTACAGGTAAGTTTAACCGAACAGGCATTTATGGCTTTAGACTTAATAAAAAAGAATAAAGAACATTCTTTAAATAAAGAATTAAAAACTAGTTTAATTTATTTTGCAGAAGGAAATGGACTATATGATCTAGCTGATTATCTTAAAAATGATAGATATTTTGATGAAAAAGCTAAAGAAAAAACTATTTACTGTATTTTAGGTGCTTCTGGAACTGGAAAAACTACATTGGGTAATATGATAGAAGATAAATTAAATATTCCTGAGTTAATTTCTCACACTACAAGGGAAATTGGAAAAGGAGAGGTTGATGGAAAAACTTATTATTTTGTAAATGATGAAGAAATGAAAGATGTTGATAAATTAGAGGAAGCAGGATATGCAGGAAAACATTATGCTCTTTCTAAAAAAGAAGTTTTAGATAAATTTAAAAATAATAATAAAGCCTTTGTTATTATGGAAAGAGAAGGTATTAAAATGCTTAAAAAAAGGGTAAATATTCTTCCCTTTAAAGTAAAAGTTAAGGTTGTTTATATATATTCAACTTTAGAAGAAATAAAAGAAAGACTATATGAAAGAAATAGAAACGGTGCAAAAACAGTAGAAAAAAGAATTAAAAATATTGAAGAAAAAAATGAGTTAAACAATTTTGATATTGCTGATAAAGTGGTATTAAATAAAAATAAAAGATTGGATGAAGCTTTTGAGGATTTAAAAAACTATATAATAAGAACTTAGGTAATTTTAAGTATCTCACTTAATTGTGAGGTACTTTTTTTATTTACATAAGAAAATTTTACTAAATATAGAAATATATGATAATATTAATTTGGAATAATATTTTATAAATAAAAATTTTTAAGGAGGAAAAATTGTGTTGAAAAAAACAACGGTTTTGTTATTAATTGTGTTAATGGTTTTTGGTATGGGAAGTCAATTAGTGGGAGCTAAAAAACAAGATTATGAAATTAAAACTAGTTTAGTTTTACCAGAAAAGACCGATAGGGGTGGAGGGACTGTCAAATCACAACCTAATGGTAGTGTTCAACCATATTTTCCAGGGTTTAAGCCTAAAATGGAGAAGGAAGTTATGACTGTAAAAAATGATAAAGGTCAAATTTTTAGGACTGATAATGAAAAAATTCCTGAAAAATATAGAGAAGCTATTAAATGGTTTAATAAAAACAATCCACCAAATAATGAATATTCAGATGGTTTAGGCAAAGTAATAGAAAAAAATATAACTTTATCTGTTGATAAATCTGGTAGTCTTTTTAAAACAATGTCGGGAGTGGCAGATAGGATGAAAAAAGCTGAAGATAAACTTAAAGAAGATCAACCACTAGTTCCAGTAAAAAATATGGGTTCAGTTGCTCATTCTATTTCTAAAAATTTATATTCATCTAGAGATGAATTTAAAATAGTCAAAAGAAATGAAAAAGCTTATGTATTCTTTCCTGATAAGTATTTCTTTGAAACCTCACGGGGTCGAAAAATGTATAGTGTGCAAGAAAGTTACCCTAAAAAACTTGCTGTAGAAAAGGTAAGTGAAGGAGTCTATTCTATTAGTGGAGGATTTGTAAGAGAGGGACAAACTCTTAGTGCTATTTTCCAATTTACAGATCAACTAACGACTGTTTCAACAGTAGATGGTAGTGGTGGAAGAATAGTGTATAAATATATTATAAATGTTACTTTTGAAAATGAAAATAATGAAGACAACCCTATAGAAGAGCCTGTAAAATCAGGAGGTTTGAGTTTAAATGAAAAAAATATTAATTATAAAAACAATGAAGTTGAAGCAATATATGAATTATATAAGCCAATAGCACCAGACTTAAGAGATAAACCTGTTGAATTTAATGGGGTAACTTATGAATTTAAAACACCTCGATATTTACTTTATGATAAAAACAAAAATGAAGTTTATGACAGTTTTAGTGGAAAGGTTTTTCCACAAGCACTTATAGATTATGAAGCCGATTTGGGGAATAAAAGCATAAACATTTCTAAAGAAAAAATTAAAAGTAATAATGCTCATTATGTAAAGATAAAGCAATATGATTTAGAAACTGGATTTATGGAGATAGACCAAAATAAGTTAAATAATAGTATTAGTTGGTTTGGTAGTTCTGGTTTTAAAGAAACAAATCAAGAACAAAAAATAAAGGAAAAAGCAAGTGTAATTTCTAGAATAGCAAACAAAGTAAGAGGTTTATTTAAATAAAACAAATTAAAGCTCCCCATATGGGGGGCTTTTTTATTATATAAAAATTTTAAAAATTTAACTTTTTATTAAAAATAAAAATTTAAAAATTAAAAAAGGTTTTTTATAGTCTATCTTGAACATATATAATAGTAAGATAAAAAGGAGATGATATATATATGAAGCCTAAAATAATTTCTATGATTAACAAAAAAGGTGGTGTTTCAAAAACAACTACAGCAATAAGTCTTTCTCATTTATTAACTTTAGAAGATTTTGGTTCTAATAAGGTTTTACTTATTGATTTTGACAGTCAATATAATGCAACGGTTGGAATCAAATTTCCCTATGAAGTAATCAAAAAACAGGAAAGAGAAGAAACAGGGTTATATGAAGTTATTATGAAGAAAAAACCAATTGAACAGGTAATTTATTCTACTGATTATGAAAACTTAGATATAGTTCCAGCTAACTCTATTTTAAGTAAGGCTAAAAAGCATTTATCAACTGAATATGATCAAAACCTTCGTTTACAAAAAGCATTGAAAAAAAGTGAAAAGTTTTTAAGTCAATATGACTACATTATAATAGACACTAATCCTTCTTTAGAGCTTTTAGAGGTTAATGTTTTAGTGGTAAGTGATTATGTAGTAATACCAGTTGTGGCAGCAAAATGGGCTTATCAAGGGATTAGCACAATGTTTTCTATTTTAAATGAAGTAAGAGTTGACTTAAATAATGATTTAGACATTTTGGGTATTTTATTAACTCAGGTTGATATCACTTCAACAATGGCTGATAAATATCGAAAAAAATATAATGAATTGATTGATGGAGTTGTTTTTGATACAGTAATTAATAAAAATGTGGCAGCAGATCGGGCAGCTGAAAGTGGTAAACCACTTTATCTTTATGACAAAAATAGTAAAGCTTCTCAAAAATACTATGACTTTACTAAAGAATTATTAGAGAGAATAAATAAAATAGAGGGAGTGAAAAACAATGAGTGAAACTATGGAAAATGATTTAAAAAAAGAAATTGATGCTTTCACAAAAAGAGTTCCTGAAAAAAAAGAAGAAAAAGAAAAAAGAATTAGCAGAACATATAAGTTAACAGAAAAACAGGTAGATAAAATTGAAGATATAGCTTCATTACTCCCCAATAGTACAAGAAAAAGGGATATTGTGGGAGAAGCAATTGATTTTTTATGGGAGAATAAATATAAAGAAGTGTATATAGAAAAAGCAAAAAGTTTATAGAGATAAAGCCCCTGGTGTTGTTTAAGCCAGGGGTTTTTTTATATTTAAAAACATGATATACTAATTATATAATAAAAATATTGGAAAAGGAGGTAAAATATGAATAGTTTTATAATAGGAGATATACATGGTGAAATCACTCAATTAAAAGAGCTTTTAAATAAAATAAACTATGATGGAAGTCAAAATTTGTATTTTTTGGGAGATTATATAGATAGAGGGGAAGATTCTTTTAAAACTTATATGTTTATCAAAAAATTAAAAAAGGAAAACCCTAACATTGTTCTTATAAGAGGAAATCATGAACAAATGTTGATAGATGCAGTTTTAAATAAAGAAATTGACCACAATTTATATAGTAAAGAAAATGCTATGATAATTTGGCAACAAAATGGTGGAGCAAAAACCTTTAGAGATTTTAAGGAAGATAGGGGAAAACTCATTAAGGCTGCTGAATGGTTTGACACTCTTCCATATATACATGAAACTGAAGACTATATTTTGGTTCATGCAGGAGTAGATCCAAATAAAAGACTATATGAACAAGACAAAAGTGATTTTATTTGGATAAGAAATAAATTTATTTTTGCAGAAAAATTAAAAGTAAACAAGATTGTTGTAGCTGGACATACCCCCTTTGATAAACCAAGAGTTTTAGGAAATAAGGTGTTGTTAGATACAGGAGCAGGAAAAAGTGGTTATTTAACAGCAATGGATATAAAAAACGGACAATTTATTAGTTTAAATTAAGACAGAATCTCGTTATTAAATATAGCGAGGTTCTTTTTTTGCTTTATGTTGACAAAAATATACAATTTGTGTATAATATAGTTATAAGATAAAACAAAAGGAGAGTGTTATAAATGCTAAAGACATACGACATTATGCAGAAGATACACGGTAGGATTATGGATGGGAATGTTGGAATTTCAAGAGAAATGGCAAATAAATTAACAAAAAGGGCTCTCAAATTATTGGATAATAAAATAGATGATGAAGAAAAGAATAAAGAGGTTGTCAGAAAGGTTATTTTAGAAAGTGATTTAAAACCAATAGAGAAGAAATATTACCTTTTTATGAAAGAAGATGTGAGTGAAGAAGAAATAAATAAATTTTTTAATTAATAATATTTGTAATAAAAATTAATATATGGTAAAGTTATATTGTGTAATGAAAGGGGGTTTTTATTTGGCAAAAAAGAGTTTGAGGTTTGGTGCAATAATGTTGATTTTTTTAATATTAATGACTAATCTTTCAATGGGTGTCTTAGCACAAAATCCTTTAAATATAAAAGAAATAAATTTAAAAAGTGATACATTTGATAGAGTTGTTGAAAAAATAAAGGAAAAGTTCAGTAATCCATTTAAAACATTTGTAATGATGAATGACAATTATTTATTCTTTTTATATGAATACAATGATAAAATAACTGAAATTGTTATGGAAGAAGTAAAAGATGAAAACTTAGAAAAGAATATAAAAGAAGAGAACAATGTGAAAGTAGAAAATAACGATCAAAAGAAATCCACAAAAGATGTTTTTGCAGTAATAACTAGAGAAAAAAGTGTGATTGATAAAAAAGAGGAGAATAAAGTTAATAGTTCTAATCAAACAGAAAACAAATTTGCTATTAATGGATTTGATAAAAAGGTCAGTAGTTCTAATGATAAAAACTTAAATAATAAAAACAAGTTTGAACTTGAAAAAAATGTTGATGTAAAAAATAGTGTTAAATATAAAACAGGTTTGGTTAATGAGGAAAGAGAAGTTGATCTAGAATCATTAAAGAAAGACAAAAAAACATATAATAATAATGAAAAGTCTAATCAAAAACAAATTACCTATGAGGATTATGAAAAATATTTAAATTATCTTGAAGAAAATTATGATTTTAAATAAAAACCAGGTTTCTATTTAAGAAACTATGGTTTTTATTTTTTTATATTTATGGTATAATATGTATATAAAGTAAAATATAAGACATTTAAAGGAGGATTTTGTTATGAAAAAAGACAAGATTGAAAAATTTATTAAAACATTAAAGGATAATAATTTAATTCTGTTTTATAATCATAGTAGGGGAAAATTAAAAATTGAGTATATTGGACCAAACAAACAAGAAAATAAGAAAAAATACTTAAAAAGTATGAAGTTATATAAAAAAGCAAAACCTATGATAGTAAAAAATTCTGGACATTTAAAAGAATATTTTTATAATGAGTTTATTAACAAAACAAGAGAGGTATATAAATTTGATCCAAGGCCAGAACTTAAAGGACATAATGTTGTTAAAAAAATATTAAAAAAATCATATGAGAATGATAAAGAATTTTATAATTCTCTTCACGGTTTGAGGTGTGTTGGTTTAATTATTAGAGAAAAAAATAAAAAATTAAATTTTACTTATGATAAAAATAGTTCTTATTTTAAAGATAAAAATGATTTTGGAGAGAAGGTTAAAAAGTATTTAGACTTAAAAACTAATAAAGAAAAGTTGGTTCAAATGGTTGCCAGTTAATGTTTAACTCTAACTGCTGTGTAAAAACAGCAGTTTTTTTATGTTTAATTTGTACTATTTTTTAATATATGGTAATATAAGAATATAATGTAAAAAAGGAGGAAAAAATATGTTTGTGAAAAGTCAAAATGAAAAGTTTTTAAAGAATACAGCAATTGCTATTATATTTATTTTCTTATTTGTTACTTTTGCTTCAACTGCTGTTATGGCTAAACCGATTAGTGGTACGGGAGAAACTGATGATAGTTATAAAGGACATACTAGCTCTAGTAGCTCTAGTAGGTCTAGTAGCTCTAGTAGTTCAAGTAGCGATAATGATAGTAGCGATAATGACAGCAATAGTGGGTGGAATGACGATGATGATGACGATGACGATGGACCCTCTGCTGCTGAAATTAGAGAAGAAAAGAAAAAAGGGTTTTTTGAAAAAATTGCAGATGGTATAAAGAAGGTTGCTGGAAAAATGGTAGATACAATCAAAAATCCTATTGATTCTGTCAAAAACGCTGTGCCAGATATCGTTGATGGAATTAAAAAAGCTGCTGGTAGTGCTAAAAGATTGGTTACAGGTGAAGGTGGTTTAGAAGAAATAGGAAATATGTTGGCTGTTGGATTTGGTGGAGCTGTTGGTGCTTATTTAATCGGAGATGGTGAAGGCTCAATAAATATTAGTGGTAGTGGTTTAGCTTCTAAAAATAACTGTGTAGGACCTGATTGTGATGATGGTGAAGAAACTGAGCCTGAAGATCCTTTTCACGGGAATACCCATAATAGTGGAAACAAAAACAATTCAATTAGCAATATTTCTAATGGTTCAGGAGGTTCTACAGGTTCTTATACTCCTGATTATGAATATATAGATGATTATGAGGGAGGTAAGGTCTCAATAGATAAAACAGGTTTAACAGCTATGAATAATGGCTACTATAAACCTGTAATAACTGATGTAAATATGCAGGTTGGACTAGCTTCTAATAATTTTAATGCAGAAGTTTTAAGTCATAACGATAAGGTTCAGGAAACTCAAAAAAATATAGACAGATTTGTTACAGCTTATACTGTTTTTGAGAAAAAAATGGAAGAGATCGAAAACGACAAGAAAGCAATATTAAAAGAAATAGAGAACTTAAAACAGTATGATAGACAGAAAGCTTTAGAATTAGAAAAGTTGGTCAAAGGATCAAATGAAGTAAAGAAGTTAGATTTTAATCGCTATGCAAAAGATCAAGGGTGGATTACTGAGAAAAAAGAATATGCTTTCTTTAAAGAGAACGATGGTAAAGACAACCAAAAAGATAAACAGGCTTATTTAAAAGAAGTACGAAGAATAAAAGAAAACAATAAAAAAGAATTAGAAAAACTTAAAGCCATTCAAAAAGAAAACGAACAAATAAAAAGGGAAAATGAACAAATTGAAAATTTCAATAAAGAACAAAAAGAAAAATTTGATAGATTAGTTGACCAGCAGAGAAAAATTAATGAGGAATATAATAATTATATTAATGAACAGGAAAAATTAGAAGAAAAAATTAATAAAGCAATAAGAAATAAAGACCAAGAAGAATATGATAGACTAAAAAAACAATTTACAGAAAAAGAATATACTGCTAAAAGAAAATTGGGAGAATTAAGGAAAATTACTGAGGAAATTAATAATTTAAAAAATGCAGAGAGTGATATAGTAGAGGAAGATAAAAAAGAAAGTGTATTGAGAGAAAATAGCAGAAGTAAAATATTTGGAGGATCAAGTGGTAGTAGCTTTAGTTCTAATTATGATAGAAACGATAACCCACCACCTAATAATAGAGGTACAAGTAGTGGTAGTAGTGCAGGATATAGTTCTTCTTCTGAAGATAATGACTCTCCAAGTTATCATAGTGGGATTGGTGGAATAGCAAGAGGTACAAGTAGTGGTAGTAGTACAGGATATAGTTCTTCTTCTGAAGATAATGACTCTCCAAGTTATCGTAGTGGGGTTGGTGGAATAGCGAGAGGTACAAGTAGTGGTAGTAGTACAGGATATAGTTCTTCTTCTGAAGATAATGACTATTTAAATCACCAAAGCAATACAGATAAAATAAGAAGTTCTGGCAGTAGAGGTTCTAGTCGATATGGAATTACAACTTTTTAAATAAAAATGACCAAATAAAAAACCCCCAACTCTTAATTGAGTTGGGGTTAATTATTTTAAGAAACTTTAAATTCCTGTCTGTCTTTGTATTCTTCTTTTTTTCCTTTATTCCAGTTATTTACTGGAGAAAGATAACCGACTACACGAGAATAAACATCACATTTTTGAATTTTTTTCTTTTTAGACATTTAATTTCCTCCTTAGTATTATTTTATCATAATTAGTTTCTAACATGAACATTTTCTACATATTTTTCTGCAATTTCTTTAAACTCTTCAAGTTCATCTTCTGTAAATCGTCTTTTATTTTCAAAAGACTTATTTAGTGTCCTATCTGGTCTAAAATTTTGAACATAATAGCTTTTGGCTTCAGATATTTCTTTAACTATCCTTTCAAAATTACTTTTGTTATGAAGACCAGGAACAATAGTGGTTCGAAATTCATAATCACATTTTGAATGTTTAATTATGGCATTAATACTTAGTTTTAGGTCTTCTATAGTGTCTTCTAATTTTTGTTGGGTTTTCATTTCCTTATAATCTTCTATTGGTAGTTTCATATCCATAGCAATATAATCAAGTAGATCTTTTTTAATTAAATCCATCAAAACCATAGGTTTTAACCCATTTGTATCTAGTTTAACTAAATAATCCATTTCTTTAATTTTTTCAATAAAAGGAATTAAGTCTGGCTGCATTGTGGGTTCTCCCCCTGTAATAGTAACAGCATCTAAAATTCCTTTTCTTTTTTCTAAGAAATTAAAGAATTTTTCTTCATCAAGTTCTGGATTACCTTCATTAAATGGGATTAAGCCAAAATTGTGGCAGTATGGACATCTTAAGTTGCAACCTTGAGTGAATAGAACAGCAGTTAGTTGACCAGGGTAATCTATTGTTGAAGTTTTTTGAAGTCCTCCAATTTGCATTTATACCACTTCCTTAACCTTGAAATCCTCATATAGCTTGCTTGCCTGAATACCTTTGTTATTAGAATATTTACCATTAAAATAAGGATTCTCAACTAGACCTTTAACAGTATGATAATAAATTTGGCAGATTTCTACTTGAGGGTAAACTCTAACAGGGTGGATGCAGGAAAGTTCTAAAGTCCAAAATCCACTAAACCCCACATCTCCAAAGCCAGCCGTGAAATGTATATTTATACCTAATCTTCCAATACTTGAGCGACCCTCCAACATTGGAGCATATTTTTCTGTCATGGTGTATTCAGTAGTTCTTCCTAAATATAAAATTCCTGGCTGCATTACAAAACCTTCTTCTGGGATAATTATTTTTTTAACGGGGTTGTTTTCTTTCATGTCCAATATTTCATTTTCATATACATATAATTCATTGTGTAATCTTAGGTTGTAACTATTAGGATTTAATCTTTCTTCATCAAAATCACTTATTTCAATTTGTCTATTTTCAACTTCTCTTTTAATTTCACTATCTGATAAAATCATTTTATCTCTCCTTTTATAATTTATATACTTTGATTTCTTTGTCTGGAAAAGCCAAATCAAAGATCTTTTGAATTTTATCCCAATCACCTTTTGCTAATCCACAACCTATCTTATATGGAATTGCAATAGATTTATTAGGATATTCTTTTTTTAACTTAACTAAGCCTTTTGCAAAAGCACGATAATTGGTTTGTCTTCCATACTTTTTATAAAAAGCTCCATATTTACCATAGTATTTTTGAGCAAATAAATTAGCAATCAAAAAATCTTCTGTTTTGGTAACCAGACAATCTCCTAAGAGACTGTCTGGATTATTATTATTGCAGTAATTTACATATTCTTTTTTAGCTTTGGGATATTTTTGAGCTATCTGTTTTGCAAGACCAGCTCCATATGCTCCCTGACAATTAACTTGATGGATAATTATATCTTCTGTTGCATTTAACAGATTTCCGTTTATAACTTTAAGCATTTAATTTCCTCCTATATATCTAGTGGTTGAAGATCACTTGTATTTACAGATGTAAGTTCTTTTTCCATATTATATTCTTCTTGTGCTTCTTCAGCTTCAACTTCAGCTTTACACTTAGGACAATATTCGTGTTCACCAGGAATATATCCGTGAACAGGACAAATGCTAAATGTAGGTGTTATTGAATAATAAGGAAGCTTATAGTTTTCAGCAATTCTTTTTACTAGCTTTTTAGTAGTTTCAATATTATCAAGTTTTTCACCAATAAAAGCATGGAAAGAACTACCTCCAGTATAGCTAGATTGAAGATTATCCTGTAAATCAAGAGCTTCGAATACATCATCAGTTAATCCAACTGGTAATTGAGTAGAATTGGTGTAGTAAGGTTCTCCTTCACCAGCAACAACCCTTTCTTGATTAGCACATATTATCTCATTGCCAAAGCGTTCTCTATCTTTTTTTGCTAGAGAATAAGAAGTACCTTCAGCTGGGGTTGCTTCAAGATTGTATAGATTACCAGTATCTTTTTGGTATTCTAGCAATCTTTCTTTCATTTTATTTAATACTTTTTCAGCAAACTCATTACCTTCTTTATCGGCAATAGTAACTCCAAATATGTTTAAAAGAGCTTCATTCATACCAACTAGACCAATTGTAGAAAAGTGGTTTGACCAGTATTGATTAAGTCTCTTTTTGATATCTCTTAAATAAAATTTAGAGTAAGGATATAATCCTTGATTAGTTAATTTTTCTAAAACTTTTCTTTTTACTTCTAAAGAATCTCTGGCAATATCCATTAACTCGTAAATTCTTTCCATAAATTCTTTTTCATTTTCTGATTGAAAAGCAATTCTAGGTAAGTTAAGTGTTACTACTCCCACGGATCCAGTTAGAGGGTTAGCACCAAAAAGACCTCCACCTCTTTTACGGAGTTCTTTATTATCAAGGTTCAACCGACAACACATCGATCTGGTGTCTTCGGGATCCATGTCTGAATTAATAAAATTATTCCAGTATGGAATACCATATTTTGCAGTCATTTCCCAAACAGGATCAAGTGTTTCATTATCCCAATCAAAATCTTCTGTTACAGAATAGGTTGGAATAGGGAAGGGGAACATTCTACCTTTAGCATCTCCTGCCATCATTACTTCAGCAAATGCTTTATTGAGCATATCCATTTCTTTTTGGAACTCTCCGAATTGTCTATCTTGATATTCACCACCAATAATAACAAATTCGTTTTGCATATGCTTTGGAACTTTCAAATCCATCGTAATATTTGTAAAAGGGCTTTGAAATCCAACACGAGTGGGAACATTAATATTAAAGATAAATTCCTGCATAGCCTGTTTAACTTCTTCATAGTTGAGGTTGTCATAAGCAATAAAAGGAGCTAGATATGTGTCAAAATTACTTAAAGCTTGGGCTCCAGCGGCCTCTCCCTGTAAACTATAGAAGAAATTTACAACTTGTCCAAATGCTGTCTTTAAGTGTTTTGGAGGTTTGGATTCAGTTTTAGTAGGAACTCCTCTAAAACCTTGTAATAAAAGGTCTTTTAAATCCCAACCTACACAATATACACTTAAAAGTCCCAAATCATGAATGTGTAAATCTCCAGATTTATGGGCTTTTTCAATTTCATCTGAATAAATATTTTGAAGCCAATGTTCAGAAGTTATTTCATCAACAATAAAGTTGTTTAAACCCTGTAAAGAATAGGACATATTAGAGTTTTCATTAACTCTCCAGTCCATTTGATCTAAATAACCCTTCATAGAAGTAAGGGCATCCTCAAAAGCGTTTTTGGTATTTCTAATTTTACTATGCTTTTCTCTATATATAATGTATGCTTTTGCAATTTTATAGTGTCCTTCTTTCATTAAAAAAGTCTCTACCAGGTTTTGAATTTCTTCAACAGTAGGACAATTTTCTTTATCGTTATCATTGTATTCAACTTCCAAATGATCAATTACCTTCTTGGTTATATCAACAGCAATTAATCTAGGATGTTTGGTGTTTACCGATTTACCTGCTTTAAATACAGCTTTTTGTATTTTATCTTTTTGAAATTCAACTACTTTTCCGTTTCTTTTTTCAACATAATTAATTAACATATTTATTCCTCCTAAAATTTTTATTATGAGTTTAAGTTTAATTTTTTTAGTCATAAGTATTGTAATTGTGTGTAATCGCTTTATATTCTCCTTTAATATTTACCTGTTTGTCTTAAACTCATATTTATATTATAATTATCCCATAAATAGTATATTTTTACAAGTATATGTAAAAGATATATAATTGTAAATTTATTGCAAAAATTCCATAAAGGTGATATAATTTAAATGTGAGGTGTAAAAATGAACAAGAAAAATATTGATAAAATAATGAGAATAATTGGAGCAGTTTTAGTGTTTTCAATCTCTATTTTTATGTTTTCAATCTTTGAAAAAGATATAGCTATTTTTATAAGGGATTTAAAGATGTCTAGGGTTTATGAAAAAATAGATCAAAACAATTTTAAAATCAAAGATTTAAAAACAAAGGAGCTTTCTTTAAAACTAAAGAAAACAAATAGTTTTGATCCTAACAATGAAAAAGATTTAATTGAATTTGTTAGGTTTTATCGTAAAAAACAGCAAAAGAAAAACTTAGTAATACATTTTTATAATAAAAAACAAGAAAGCCCTTTTGCTCAATATATTAAAATTAAAGATAAGCAACATATAGAGTATAACAAAAAAATTGGACTATATAAGGATTTATCGTTAAAAGTTGTTTTATTTCCTGATAATCTCAACTATATAAATTTAAAAAAATATAATTAATTCAAAATAAGTGTTGACAATATTTTCCTTAGATGGTATAATATTAAAAAGTCAGAATAAAAAGAGGTTAGAATATGCATCAAGAAGATATTTTTGAAGAAAAACCTAAGTTTTGTAAACGATGTGGTCATATGATCTTTGAAAAAGATAATTATTGTTCTAATTGTGGAGAAGCAACTCCTTGGAATAAATACAACTTTAAAACAACCACTAAAGGAAATACTGAAACAAAAGAAGGACTTAAGGTTGTAACTAAAGGAAACACAGTTTCAGACGATAATTCTTTTAAATAAAGTTTAATATAGGGAATACAGGAAGGAGAATATACTGAAGCTTTTTATAAGTAGAAGCTTTATTAACTTTGAAAGTAAAGAGTGAGAGTTTAAAGACTGGCTGCAAATTCTAGATAAAGCAACAGTTAATTCGTGGGTTCGAAACCCACCCCTATAACCATTTTTTACAGGAATAATCGAATTGGAATAGATGTGTGATTTAGAATCACATTATTAAGGGTTCGAATCCCTTTTCCTGTACCATTTTTTAAGTTTTTGCAGGGATAGCCGAATTGGCATAGGCATACGGTTTAAGCCCGTAAATTTGGAGGTTCAAGTCCTCTTCCCTGTACCATTTTGCAGAGATAATTCAATTGGAAGAATAGTTGCCTTGTAAGCAACCAGTTGTGGGTTCAAGTCCCTCTCTCTGCTCCAATTTAAATTCCACTAACAAAACAACACAAAATAAGTGGAAAACAATAAGCGAGCGTTAAAACGATACTAGTTAAGTGATAATCCAGCCGTATGCTGAGAGGAAAGGGTAGCCAATCCCTTACGCTCGTTCCAAAAAAAATATGTTACCTGCTAAATTGAAGCTCTAAGTTCCTACTTAGAAGATCAGTAGAAATAGTGGGTATATTTTTTCCCCGAGGGCAACGGAGAAATAAAAAAGAGAATATTGTCCACCTGTACGAATATTTTTTATGCTTTGATAACAGCAGAGGATAGAACAGGCAACTATCACTACCACAAATTGTGGTTAGAAAAAGAGATGCAGGATACGCCGACCTGCCTGCTGTTATCTTTATGGAAGGGTGGTCGAGTGATTGAAGGCAGCAGACTGTAAATCTGCCACATGAAGAAACATCGTAGGTTCAAATCCTACCCCTTCCACCACGGAGGTATAGTGTAATGGTTAACACATATGCTTGTCGAGCATATAGCTAAGGGTTCGAATCCCTTTGCCTTCGCCAATACAGTATGGATATTAGTTTTTCCAGACAGGAATCATAATCCTGTTTATGTAGGTTCGATTCCTACTGCTGTAACCAATTTTTAATTGGCAGAAGATAAATATATTCAATAAAATAAAAATTTAAAAAAGTAGAAGGGTGTTCGAGTCTGGCTTATGAAGATAGATTTGAAATCTATTATGCCCTTACGGGTATCGGGGGTTCAAATCCCTCTCCTTCTGCCAATACTTTTTAATATGCAGGGTGGAATAGTGGTCTAGTTCGTCTGACTCATTCTCAGAAGGTCGTTGGTTCAAATCCAACCCCTGCTCCCAAAATTTAATTGACTTATTTAAGGAGTTAAAAATGAATAAATTTGAAATAGTAGATTTCATTAAAGATTTAATAAAAGATAAAGAAAATCAAGAATTTTATCCAATACAAATAGCAAACCTTTTGAGATTAGATATTAATCCAGTTTTAGAAGGATTGCAAGCATTAGTCGATTTAGAAATCTTGAATCTTAAATATGAAATTAAATGTTCAAATAAGCATTTGTTGAAAACTGTCAATAATTATGCTGAAGATATTAACTCTAATGTCTATTGTAAAAAATGTAATGAATATTATTTTATTAAGTCAGAAAATATTTACCCAAAATATTTTGTATCTGATTCTTATAAGGAATATTTAAAAAACAAAACCCAATTTTAAGGAAGAGTGTTCGAGTGGTTTAAGAAGACAGTTTGCTAAACTGTTGCCGAAAGGTACAAGGGTTCAAATCCCTTCTCTTCCTCCATTTTGTAAAAAAAACACACTAGGAGGACAAAACAATGGCTATAATTAGAACTTCTAAAGAGATACCTTGTGATAAAAAAATTGTGGAATTTGGAATGTAAAATTAAAGAAAAATAATTTTAATAACCTAACTGAAGAAAGAGAACTAGTTATTGCAGACAAAAATCGTTCAAAAGCAATTAAACAAATTAATAAAGAGTTTGGTAAATCAAATGTTTTAGAAATTAGACAAACTGTCAGAATGGTTGATTTATCAATATAATTTTTAGTGTCCAGTAGCTCAATGGTAGAGCAATTGCCTGTTAAGCAAAAGGTTGTAAGTTCAAGTCTTACCTGGACAGCCAATTTTAACTAAGTGTACGCTAATTGACAAGCGACATGATTTGGGATCATGTGTATGCAGGTTTAAATCCTGCCACTTAGACCATTTTAACTAATAAATCCATTCTGTTGAATGGATAGTAGGAAGGGAGAAAATTATCTCCTGTATATTATATCTCTCACTTTGATTCGTGAGAAAATGTTTTTTATATTTTTTAAAACAATAGTGGTGGAATAGGTAAACACTAGCTAATGGGCGAGAGAGTAAGCGAACCTCTGTGCAAGTAGGGTTCTTCAGAAGCTCCTGAAAAGATAAGCGAAATCATGTAGGGTGCAAATCCCTACCTATTGTTTTAATTAAGAAGGAGGGTTGTTATGGTTGAACCAAATTATAAAGAACGAGCAAAGAATTTTTTGAAAAATAATAAATATAACCAGTTAACCCCTTCACAAAGAGTTGATAAAAATAATAAATGTTTTATTAAAATCAAAAACTTAGTTTTAAATAAAAATTAAAAGTTTTTACTAGATTGTCATAAACATTAAAGTGCTGGACTATATGACTAGCTTTAAAATAAAAAGTCGTAGCCTTTGCGAAAAATAAACAATTTGGGCTAGATGTTTAGGCAATTTAGTATATTTTTTAAATTTAAATCAATAATGGTAGTGGAATAGGTAACACCATTTGCAGGTGGTAAGCTACTGGTCAATCCCAAACACCTGACTGCGAGCCTATCTTTTTAGAAGCTACACTCAAAAAAAGCAGTCATTGTAAATGTTGTTGTAGAGTGCAAATCTCTACCTATTATTGATTAGCTTTTAATACCGAATAGTGTAATTGGTAACACACAAGGTTTTGATCCTTGTAAGTGTAGGTTCGAATCCTACTTCGGTAGCCAAATTTAATGTAGGGATAGCTTAATGGTTAAAGCAAAAGACTGTGGATCTTTGGATTGGGTTCAAACCCCATCCCTACCCCATTTTTCAAAAGAGGATGGTTCAATTGGTAGAATAGTAGATTCCAAATCTATCTGATGTGGGTTCAAGTCCTGCTCCTCTTGCCAAATTTAAAGAAGGGTAATTTAAGCAAAACAGTGGCTTCTAACTGCTGATTGGAGGTTCAAATCCTCTTCCTTCTTCCATTTTTCCAGAAAACCAACTAAAAAAATCTGGAATATGTTAAGACAGTAACAGCAAACAAATTCTTATAAAACGAAACCAATAGTCAACCATCCACAGATGGTGGTGTTGGACAATTTAATACTGTCTTGTTTTAGGCACTTACAGCAATTATTCAAGCAATCAATCTGGAAAATTGACCAAAAGTGCCTAGTTTTTTTTGTCTAAAATTAAAAGGTTGTGTTAAAATGAATCAAAATAATACTTATTTTTTTATAGAAAAAAGTAAATTATGGTTTAAATGGTTAAAAATTAAATTAAAAAAATAAAGGAGAGTGTTTAATAATGGATAATAAACTGGCAGGGATTTTAAAGAACATAAATACTAAGACTAAAACTGAAAATAGAGCCAACACTTACAAAGATACGGGTTCAGATTTATTAAACTTTTTTGCTAGAAGTTCTGCTATGAGAAAAGCAAATAAGAAAGAAATATATTCTTTATTTGATAAAGCCTTCCAGGAGAATAAAAAGCTAGCATTAAAAGCTCTCTTTTATTTAAGAGATATTCGGGGTGGTCAGGGGGAAAGAAGGGCATTTAGGGCTATTTTAAGCGAATTAGCATATAGATACCCTGAATATATAAGAAAAAATTTAGATTTAATTAGTTTTTATGGTAGATATGATGATTATTATGCTCTTTTTGACACTCCGTTAGAAAAAGAGGTTGCATTATATTTAAAAAATCAAATAAAAGAAGATTTAAATAGAGAAGATCCGAGTTTATGTGCCAAATGGTTAAAGTCTGAAAATGCCAGTTCAGATGAAACCATAAGACTAGCTAAAAAAACAATAAATCATTTTAATTGGAGTGAAAGAAAATATAGAAAAACTCTATCTAAATTAAGAAAAAGAATAGATATTGTAGAACGAAAAATGTCTAACAATGACTGGCAGGAAATAGAATATGATAAAGTCCCTTCTAAAGCAACAATGAAATATATTGATGCTTTTTATAGGCACGATCAGGAAGGATATGAGAAATTCCAGAAACAATTAGAAAGTGGAGAAAAAACAATCAATTCGGGTAGTTTATATCCTTATGAAATAATAAGAGAAATTGAAAATATTATTCAAGAAACCTTTACTTTTGATTATATTTTTGAAGATATTAAAAAAGAAAAAATTGAAAGAAATAAAAAAGAAAACATGGTTAAAATAAAAACATTAGAAGAACAATGGAAAGCCCTCAACAATTATATAGATGGAGAAAAAAGTATAAATAATCTTTGTGTAGTTGATGTATCTGGTTCAATGGAAGGGTTGCCAATGCAGGTTGCAGTATCTCTTGGAATGTATTTTGCCGAAAGAGCAGAAGGACCTTATAAAGATCATTTCATTCCTTTTAGCAATAAACCAGAAATGATTAAAATTGCTGGTAGCACTCTTTATGATAAAGTTTTTAATATGGAGAGAAGCGATTGGGATAACAACACAAATATAGAAGCTGTTTTTGATTTAATTTTAGATAAAGCAGTAAAAAATAATGTTCTTCAATCAGAAATGCCTGATAAGCTATTTATTATTAGTGATATGGAGTTTGACAGGGCAATAAAAAACAATTCAAAAGAGGTTTTGTTTGAAAAGTTAAGAAAAAAATATAAAGAATATTTTTATGAACTTCCTAAGTTGTATTTTTGGAATGTAGATTCACGACAAAATAATTTCCCTGTAACTAAAGATACAAAAAATGCTGCTTTAATTTCAGGTTTTTCTCCATCAGTTTTTAAATATATTTTAAAAGATAAGAAAATCAATCCATATCAACTGATGTTAGACATTTTAGATTCTAAAAGATATGAAAGGGTTGTTGTTTAGTGCTCATTTATCATTTTTTAGCTTATAAATTTATTAGTTTTGCAGTTATATTATGGGAGAGAGGAGACCGTATAGACAGCATTAAATTAATTACTATTGTTTTTTTAACTACAATGATTGATTTTTCTAGATATATAATAAAAATTTAACTAATAATCCTTGACAAATATGAAACCTGATGTTATAATTTCCATATAAAGTTAATAAAAGAAATGTTATTTAGTGTCTCTCCTTTTAATGAAGGACTTGTCATCCTTCTTTGTGGGTTTTGTCTCCCATATAAATGTCTTATGTTTTTTTTGAGATTCAATAACATTTCCTTTTTTGTCGAATTGGAAAGCAACTCCTTAGAACAGATCCGTTCTGGGAGTTGTTTTTTTTATTTATTTATATTGTTAATATTTGATAATAAAAGAACATATAGTAAAATATAGATATTAGAAAAAAAGGAGGTTATTATTGTGAACAAGAAAGTTATTTTTTAACAATACTGTTTTTATTTTTAGTTAGTTTTAGTGTTTCAGCATATACTTGGACCTGTAAAAAGGTGTTGCTTTTATTTCTCTATATGGTATAATATGGTTGTAAAGGAAAAAAATAACAGAAAGAGGGATAGAATAATGCACAAAATAGTAAATAACTTGTTTTTATTATTTATTTTCGCATTAATAAATGGAGATGTTTTATATTATTATTTAAAAGAGCTTTTAAATGGAGAAGATAATTGTTATTTGTTAGATCCTACAATAAAGAACAAGAATTATTGGTTTATAAAGCTTTATTCAATAATAACAATTTATTTAAGTTTTTATTTATTTAACTCTTTAAAAATAGAATGGTATTTAATTTATGTTATGTTTTCAGGATTAATTATAATTTTTTATTATGATTATTTAGAAAGAATAATCCCAAATGATTTGGTGTTTTCTCTATTAATAGTTTTTCTAATTAATGGATTAATTACTGGAAATTATGGACTGAATATTTTATGGGGAACAGTTCCAACCCTTATATTTTTAGCAATAGCAATAGCTGTTCCTGGTTCTGTTGGAATGGGAGATATAAAATTATTGTTTGTTTTAGGTTTAATCTTTAGCTTTATTGAAACGATGTGGATTATAAATATTTCTTCAATAACGGCTATATTGTTTTATGTTTTTGAAAAATTAGTATTGAGTAAAGAAAAAGATAAAACTCTTGCATATGGACCATATATTATGTTGGGAGGTTTAATCGTTGGAACAATGTTTTAAAGTAGCTAGTAGAGAGTAGATTCTTCAAACTAAAAAGGAGGAGAAACTCTTGAAAAAAGAAAAAATCAAAAAAATCTTAAAATCTAAAAAATCAGCAAAAGATATTGAAAATAAAATAGAAAGAATAAGAGCGAATACTAGAATGTATATATAGTATTTTAATATTAAAAACCCCTACTTAATTAAAAGTAGGGGTTAATTTTTTTTAATAAATCAATATTTTAGAGTCTAAATCTATTTTCAGTTTTAACATTTTAGTTTTAAATGAAGGTGTTTTGGTTAATTTTAAGTTTTCGTATTTAGTATTAGTTAAATTTTCATTATTAATATTGATAGATTTAATACTGTATTCTTTTTTATTCATTTCTTCAGTTATTTTTTTAGCCTGACTGTGTAGATTTGAAATTACTTTCTCCATAGTGTTTTTTACATTAAGATTTTCACTTTTGGTTTTATAATTTATTGTTTCAATTTTTTCAACCCCATTATTTAATAATAAAGAGACAACCTCTGATATTTTAGAAATATCAGTAACTTCAAAAAACACCTGGTTATTTATTTTATATTCAGTATGGTTTTCTTGTTTTAGAGGTTGAATAATAAAATCATTTTTTAAGTTTTTAATATATTGCTTATTACTTAAAACATTCAAGATTTTATCATTAACTTCTTGATTTTTAACAAATGTTTTTTCTTTGGTTAGATCTTTTACACTAAAAGCTGTAGTAATTGTTGCAATATCTGGTTTGATTTCAAATTCAAGTTTTTCTTTTATTGTTAAGTTAATCTTTTCTTTTGGAATATGATTGATTTTATTATTATTTTGATAATTTGGTGATAAATAAGATAAAAATAAAACAATAACTAAAATAGTAAGTAATCCACCTAAAACTAAAACCACTCTTTTGTTTTTCAAAACAATCACTCTACTTTCATTTTTTATCTAAATATATTTAAAAATCCATCAATTGTTTCACCAACACCTGGAGCTTTATTCATTATTTTTTCTCTTTGTTCTTGTTTAAAACCAGTTATGCTATCCAGTTTACCCTGGGGATCAGTTTCTTCAACTCTGTCGCCAAAGGAAGGAATTATGCTCCCGAGTTGTGTTGCGGCTCCAGTAATCATTTCTTTACCAGTATCCCAAAGTCCTGGACCCCAACTATCTGGTTTACCTCCTGGGTTTAACCTACTAGAAAAACTTTCTTTTCCATTAAACGGATTTTGAGTATTTAGGGCAGTATTTATTGATTCACTATTATAAGCTTCTCCTGTTTCAAAAATATTTTCCCCTTCAACTTCCTGTAGAGCTGTATTATGATTTGCATTAAAGTTTTCAGCAAATTCAGTTTGCTCACTATTGTTTCCTTCTCTAAATTTATCAAAATTATTAACAAATTCATCTTGACCTTTAGTTAGATCCATTTTGTTAGTGTCTTTGTATTCTCCAAATTGATTTGAAAAACCATTCTTTTTATCTTTAAAGGTGTTTGCCATTTCTTCTTTGGGAATAGAATTATCAAAACCTTGAGCTTGTTCTATTCCACTTTGTCCATATTTCATATTCTGCTGTTGTTGTTCGGCAAATTTAGAAGAAAAGTCCTGTTTAAATTTGTCTGGAGTTACCTGTTCTTTATCAAAATGAAAACCCTCAAACTGACTTTTATCAATCTGTTCCATACTTGGACCCTCTAAGCCACCAATAAACCCTTGTCCCATTGACATATCGGGAGCTGACATTGTTTTTTGCATAGATTCCTGTTTTTTGTTTTGCATTTGCTGCTGAAATTCTCCTTGTTTTTGTCTATCTAAACCAGGGGTGTTTTGATTAAACTTTTCTTGAAACTGATTTTTATCAAACAACATAGAATCTTGAGCAGAAATATTAAGATTGAACAATAATAGCGAAATAATAATTAAAAATAAAACCTGTTTCTTTTTCACAATAATCCTCCTTTCGTTTTATTAATAAGCAATCTTTTGTTTTTTATGCTTATAAAGATTGAAAAAAGCATTAACCATTTCTTTAGAGTTGTTTTTAAAAATTAGTGCAGGATGGTTTTTATGATCTTTTGGTTGATTATGATATTTTCCCAACATAAAAACTTTAATATTGTTCTTTTGTAAATCTTCAGCGTTTTTAATATGATCTTCAAAAAACCATTCAATACCTAATTCTTTAGCTTTTTGGCCTTTTTCTTTTAAAAAGTATATTTCATGGTATTTAATATTATTATCTTTTAACCATTTAATAGTAGCATTTTTAATTTCTTTTTTATTGTCTCTTGCTGTAATTAAATATATAGTGTTCCCATCTTCATACAGTTTGTTTATTATATATTTAATCTCTTGATTAACTTTAAATTTTGGTATAATGTTCGACATTTCTTCTTCAAAAAACTTAATCATCTCTTTAGTGGGAAAACCATATGCTTTCGCAAAGTTATAAGAATTGTTTTGTCTTTCTAATTTTTTTCCTAAATAGTCTTCTAAAAAATATTTCCATATTTTTTTATTGTTGTTATTATAATTTTCTACTTCACAACCGTCTTGAGTTAAAATACCATCTATATCAAATCCTATTATCATTATAAACCAACTCCTTTATATATTTGTTTTAAGTATATCATAATTGTAAAATTATTTCAATATAGTTAAATTTAATCACATATCCTTTAATTTTGCAAAGCATGAAATATCATGATATAATTATTACATCGGTAGGAGGTGCTGAAACATGAATAAAAATGATTATTATAAGGTTAAAATCGAAGATTGGTTAGCAAAAAAGAAAGAGATACCACAAATAATATATGGAACAGAAATTAGAGATTCTGGGAAAGCAAAATTATTAAAAGTATTCCCGAAATTAAGACCAGCATCTCATTGTCAAAAATGTGGAAAAAAATTAAAAAACAAATTAGATAAAGAGCTTGGTTTTGATCTATATTGTTTAGAAGATATCTCTGGTATTCCTAAAGAAAGATATTTTACTGAAGATGAAGATTTTTATAAAAAAATGCAAAAATGGCTTTATAAAAAGAAAAGTCAAACAGTTTGGTTACCAAAATCAAATATTGAAATTAAAAAGGCAAAAACTAAAGAGGTTTTGTCTTATACTTTTAATATAAGTAAGATTAAAGGCATTGTAAATACTGAAAACAAATTAATTATAAAGTTTGATCTAGAAAATAATGAAATTTTGTTTGACTTTAATTATAGTGAAACAATCAAACAAAAAATAAAATTATTAGGAGAAGCTCGCTTTGATAATAAAAATAATATTTGGAAAGCTCCTTTATTGCCTTATATTATAAAGAAGATAAATGTTTTATTTCCTGAAAAGCCAGATCCAGAAAATAAAAAGTTAAAAAACAACAGTTATAATAGGGTTCATTATGAAGGCGATATAAAAAAAGCTTACCAATATGCTTCAAAAACTTTATCTTTAAGTTCTAAGGAAAAAAGTGATTTTAAAGTAGAAGGATTAACTTTTGATCTTTATCCTTATCAAAAAGCTGGAGTTGAATTAATAGATAAAAGATTCAACGGTAAAGCGTTACTTGCAGATGAAATGGGGCTTGGAAAAACAGTTCAAACCATTGCTTATACTGAAATATATAAGAATGAAAGACCTGTTTTAATTGTGCCACCAGCCAGTTTAAAAATTAACTGGAAAAAAGAATTTGATAAATGGCTTAAAAATCCTGAAAAAGTTCATGTTATGAACGGTCAAAGCAATACGGAATTACCTAAAGCTGATATTTATATTTGTAATTATGATATATTACCTCATAGAAAAGATCAGCTTAAAAAGATTGATTTTAAGATCATGGCAATTGATGAAGCACAAGCAATTAAAAATTCTAAAACTGATAGAGCTAAAGCAGTACATGAATTAAAAAAGGGAATTGATAAAAGAATTGCTATTACAGGAACACCAATGCTTAATCGACCGAAAGAACTTTTTTCTATATTAAACTTTTTAAGACCAGATTTGTATGATAACTTCTTTTGGTTTGGCAATAAGTTTTGTGATGGTAAAAAAGGAGCTTATGGGTGGGACTTTACTGGAGTTAGTAATAGTAAACTTTTACACCAAAAGCTTTTAAATGAAGTAATGATCAGAAGAAAAAAAGAAAATGTTTTAAAAGATTTACCTAAAAAAAGAAAAGAAATTGTTTATTTTGACATAGCTAATCGTAAAGAATACCAAAAGGCAGAAAAAGATTTTATCAATTGGCTTTATGAGATCAGTCCAGAGAAAGCTAAAAAAGCCCAATACAATGAAACATTGGTTAAGATCAACTATTTAAGACAATTAGTAATAGAAGGAAAGTTAAAAAGTATTTATCAATGGATTGATACTGCCATTGAAAATGATGTTAAATTGATTTTGTTTGCTCATCATAGAAAAATTATAAAAACAATTGAGAAAAAGTATAAAGATATTGCCGTAAGAGTAATGGGTGGAGATAGTGCTAAAAAGAAGAATGAAGCAGTAGAGTCATTTCAAAATGACGAAAACACAAAGTTGTTTTTAGGCAACATTAAGGCTGCTGGTGTTGGTTTAACCCTTACTGAATCAAATAATGTTTGTTTTATAGAGCTTGGTTGGACACCAGGCGATTTAAAACAGGCAGAGGATAGAAGCCATCGAATAGGACAGGACTTACCAGTAACAGCCTGGTATTTACTTGCAGAAAACACTATTGATGAAAGAATCTATAATTTAATTCAAGAAAAACAAGCAGTATTTGATAAAATCATAGATGGTAAAAGTGAAAATGAAGAAGTTATAAAGAGTCAGTTTAAAAAACAACTTGTTTCAGACTTAATAGATAAGTACAATAAAAGGAAAATTGCTTAATATAAAAAACCCCATTATTTTTTAATAATGGGGCTTTAGTCATTTTTATTTTTCTTTTAATTTTTTAATACAATTACTGCAAATATGTTGTTCATTAAATTCTGTTAAATCTTTTTCGGAACCACAAAAGATACATCCTTTGTGGTATGGTGAAATCTCTATATGGTTTTCTTTTATATTAATTTTTACTGGACTATTTGTATTAAATCCATGGGATTCTCTAATTTCTTTAGGTATGACTAATCTACCTAAATTATCAAGATTTCTAATAATTCCTTCTTTAGACATTAAGTTTCCCCCTTTAAACATTAATATATTTTTATTTTATAATAAATTCCAAAATTTGTCAAAAAAAGAAAGGTGTGTTATTAATGTCAAAAATAATTATTGGTATAGTTATATATAGTGTTATATTGTATAGTTTTTTAAGTATTATAAGAAGAAATAAGTTAGTGTATTAGTTGTTGTTTTTTAAGTATTTAAAGTCTATTTTTGTTAAGTGTAAAATTCATATCAATTATGTGAGTTTTATTTTTTGCAAAAATATTTACAATTATTACCAACCATGATATAATAAGATTAATAATTTTTAATTGGAGGTATTAACTTATGTCAACAGCAAAAGTGGGGTTTGAAGAAGACTTATGGAAGTCAGCAAATAAATTAAGAAACAATATGGATGCTTCACAATATAAGCATGTAGTTTTAGGTCTTATTTTCTTAAAATATGTATCAGATTCATTTGAAGAAAAATATAAAGAATTAGAAAATACTAAATATGCAGATCCAGAAGATAGAGACGAATATCTTGCAGATAATGTCTTTTGGGTTCCTAAAGAAGCAAGATGGGAATATATTAAGAAAAATGCCAAAAGACCTGAAATTGGTCAGATTATTGATGATGCTATGGTTGATATTGAAAGAGAAAATGAAAAACTTAAAGGGATTTTAAATAAAGATTATGCAAGACCAGGTTTAACTAAAAGAATTTTAGGAGAACTGGTTGATTTAATAAGTAATATTAAAGTTGGAGATAAAGAAAGTCGATCCAAAGATGTTTTAGGTAGAGTTTATGAGTATTTCCTTGCAAAATTTGCAAGTGCTGAAGGCAAAAATGGTGGAGAATTTTATACGCCTTCTTCTATTGTAAATCTTTTAGTAGAAATGCTTGAACCACATAAAGGTCGTGTGTATGACCCTTGCTGTGGCAGTGGGGGCATGTTTGTTCAAAGTGAGAAATTTGTTAAAAATCACCAGGGTAAAATGCAGGATTTGTCTATTTATGGTCAGGAATCTAATCCAACAACCTGGAAGTTATGTCAGATGAATTTAGCCATTAGGGGAATTAATGGAAATCTAGGTGGAAAACCTGCTGATAGTTTTCACGATGATTTGCATAAAGATTTAAAAGCTGATTATATTTTAGCTAATCCTCCTTTCAATGTTAGTGATTGGGGAGCAGAACATTTAGCTGATGATATAAGATGGAAATATGGTATTCCTTATAATGGTAATGCAAATTATGGTTGGGTTCAACATTTTATACACCATCTTTCTCCTCATGGTACAGCAGGGTTCGTTCTTGCAAATGGGGCTTTATCTTCCAATACAAGTACAGATAGTGATGTTAGAGAAAAAATATTAGAAAATGATTTAGTAGATTGTATAGTTGCTTTACCACCAAAATTGTTTTATTCAACAGGGATTCCAGTATCACTTTGGTTCTTATCTAAAAACAAAGGTGGTAATGGTGGGCGAAAGAGAGATGGAGAAACTCTTTTTATAGATGCCAGAAAAATGGGAACTTTAGTTGATAGAGCACATAGAGAATTAGAAGAAGAAGATATTATGAAAATATCTGACACCTATCATGCCTGGAAAGGTACTGCTGAAGAAAAAGAATATGAAGATATCAAAGGTTTTTGTAAGGCTGCTCAACTTGAAGAAATTAGAGAGCATGAGCATATTCTAACTCCTGGCAGATATGTAGGTATTGAAGAAAGTCAAGATGATGAACCATTTGAAGATAAAATGGCTAGATTAACTGATGAGTTAGCTGAACAATTTGTTAAATCAAATAAATTAGAAGAGGAAATTCGAGATAATCTTCGGGTGATTGGTTATGAATTTTAAAGATAATGAATATTATAAACTAAAAGAAATTTGTAACTTTCAAGAAGGTTATGTTAATCCTTCACAAAAAACCCCAGAATACTTTGGGGGAGATATTAAATGGTTAAGGGCAACTGATCTAAATAACTCTTATGTTTATGATACTTCAAGAAAATTAAGTAAAAAAGGATTTGAGAGTGCTGGAAAAAGTGCTTTGTTGTTTTCTCCCAACACTATTGCAATTAGTAAGTCTGGGACAATTGGTCGATTAGGAATACTAAAGGATTATATGTGTGGGAATAGGGCAGTAATTAATATTGATATTGATAATAATAATATAGATATTAATTATTTATTTTACTGGTTAAGACATCAACAAGAATATATAAAAGATTTAGCAGTTGGAAGTGTTCAAAGAAATTTATATATATCTATTTTGGAAGAAGTTAAAATTAAATATCGCCCATTACATGAACAAAAGGAAATTGCTGCTATATTTAAAAATATTGATAAAAAAATAGAAAACAATAAAAAAATGAATAAAACTTTAGAGAAAATGGCACAAGCCATTTATAAAAGTTGGTTTGTTGATTTTGAACCTTTTCAAGAAGAAGAATTTATTTATAATGAAAAATTGAAAAAAGAAATACCAAAATCATTTACTGTTTCTAGCATAGGTGAAAAATTAAGAGTTGAACTAGGAGGAACACCTTTAAGAAGAGAAGATAAATATTGGAATAAAGGTGATATTAATTGGATCAAATCTGGTAAAGTAAATGAGTTTAGAATAACAGAACCTTCTGAATATATAACACAAGAAGGGTTAGATAATTCTTCAACAACTTTGCTTCCTAAAGGAACAGTAGTTTTAGCTATTACGGGAGCAACTTTAGGTCAAGTTAGTAGGTTAGAAATTGAAACTTGTGCAAACCAGTCAGTAGTTGGGATAGTTGAATCTAATGAAATCCCGTCTGAATACATTTATTTATGGGTGCTTCATAGAATTAATATAATTATTCAAAAACAAACTGGTGGAGCTCAACAGCACATTAATAAAACTAATGTAAAAAACTCATTACTGTTATTACCTCCTCATGATGTAATGAATCGATTTATTAAAATTATAAAAGATATGTTTAGCAAAATAAGTAATAATTGTTTTGAAAATCAATCTTTAAAAGAACTAAGAGACTCTCTTCTCCCTAAATTAATGTCAGGAGAAATAAAAGTACCTTTAGAAGAAAATGCAAAGGAGGTGAATTAAGAATTGAGTAAATTTAATGAAGAACAATTAGAACAAGCTGGTATAAACTGGTTTAAAGAATTAGATTATACCTATATGAATGGTTATGAAATAAGTCCAGGTGGTAAATATCAAGAAAGAGAAAGCCATAAAGATGTAGTGTTAGAAGAAAGATTAAGAAATGCTTTATATTCTATTAATTCAGAGATACCCAATAAAGCTATTGAAACTGCTATTCGTGAGGTTTTAATACCTAAAGAACCATCAATGATTGAAAATAATCGTAATTTTCATAAAATGGTTACTGATGGTATAGATGTAGAGTATGAAAGAGAAGACGGAAGCACAAAGTACGATAAAGTCTGGCTTTTTGATAAAGAACAAAAGAAAAACAATGATTGGCTAGTAATTAATCAATTTACTGTTCAGGAAGGTGAATATACACGAAGGCCTGATTTAGTGGTCTTTGTTAATGGCTTACCTCTTGTGGTAATGGAGTTGAAAAGTGCAGTAGCTGAAAATGCAACCATTAATACTGCTTATAATAAACTTCAAAACTATAAAGATCAGATACCTTCTCTATTCACTTATAATGAAATTTTAATTATTAGTGATGGTCATAATGCTAGAGCTGGAACCATTACTTCAAATATTGAGAGGTTTATGACCTGGAGGACTATTGATGGTGAAGAAATAGCTCCAAAAGGGATACCTGAATTAGAAGTGCTTATTAAAGGTATTTTTGATAGAGAAAGATTTTTGGAATTAATCCATGACTTTATTCTTTTCCAGGATGACGGGTTAAATATAACCAAAATCTTTGCTGCCTATCACCAATATCATGCTGTAAGAAAAGCAATTAATAGTACAGAACATGCTATGGGTGATGAAGGAGATCGTAGAATTGGTGTTATCTGGCATACTCAAGGTAGTGGGAAAAGTTTATCAATGGTTTTTTATTCAGGAAAACTTGTTTTAGGAATGGACAACCCTACTATTGTGGTTATAACTGACCGTAATGATTTAGATGATCAGTTATTTAGTACATTCAGCAAATCAAGTCAACTACTTCGACAAAAGCCTAAGCAGGCAGACAGTAGAAATGATTTAAAAGACCTTTTATCAGTTGAATCTGGTGGGATAGTTTTTACTACTATTCAAAAGTTTGAGGAAGGGGATTCTCCTCTAACTGAAAGAGAAAATGTAATTGTTATTGTAGATGAAGCTCATAGAAGTCAGTATGGATTCGATCCTAATATTAAACAAATTGATGATAAGGCTGAAACTAAGTATGGTTATGCTAAATATATGCGTGATGCCCTTCCAAATGCTTCATATATAGGTTTTACAGGTACACCCATAGATTTGATAGGCAGAAATACAACAGGTGTATTTGGGGGATATATTGACATATATGATATGACCAGAGCTGTTGAAGATGAAATGACTGTTAAAATCTATTATGAAAGCAAAATAGTCCAAGTTGACATATCAGATGAAAAGAAAAAAGAATTAGATAGGGAAATAGAAAATCTTACTGATGGTTTAACTGAAGAAACTAAAAACAATTATATGTCAAAAAATTCAACTATTGAAGCTGTAATTGGTTCTGACGATAGGTTGGAAACAGTTGCAGAAGAATTAGTCAATCACTTCGAAGAAAGACAGGAAGCTATTTTAGGTAAAGGAATGATTGTTACTGTCTCAAGAGCTGTGGCAGCTAATCTATATAATAAAATTACTAATATAAGACCAGAATGGCATCATGAAGATGATGATAAGGGTGGTATAAAGGTTGTAATGTCTGGAAGTTCTGATGATCCAAAAGAGTTGCAACCACATATTAGACCAAAACACGAAAGAAAAGTAATTGAAAAAAGATTAAAAGATCCTGATGATGAACTAAAATTGGTTATTGTCTGTGATATGT